>ERZ831773.63-NODE-63-length-144470-cov-13.754208_pt1 | contig 144470 bp, 113 predicted proteins | sample MGYA00519696_ERZ831773 | MGnify/ENA primary metagenome ERZ831773 (study PRJEB31850, sample SAMEA3708720) | human gut metagenome | biome: human gut; feature: human-associated habitat; material: faeces | place: China | collected 2014 ...
TTTGTTAACCTTAAATCTAATACTATGAAAAACACAGTACAAAGATACGGACTTTCGGCTTATCTCCAAATTTATCGGGCAAAACGGGGTATCTTATAACATGGTTTAATAGAATCGGAATCCGATTAACATATAAACAGAACAACGTTAACATTTAACAGTTTTCTTAAATATATAGGAACGAAAAACTAAGAGAGATGCAAAAGTTTTCAAACTGGTTATCGAATCTTATTAAAGAGAGTTTAAGGTAAGTAACAAATCCTCCACCCGCTTGTTTAGGATAGAAGGTAACCATCAAATTCTCATTATATGAATAGATTCGAAAATAAGGCAGTCATCATCACCGGTGCTGCCGGCGGCATTGGCGAAGCAACCACACGCCGTATTGTTTCTGAAGGCGGTAAAGTAGTCATTGCCGACCACTCCAAAGAAAAAGCGGAGCAACTTGCTGCCGAACTCACTCAATCGGGGGCTGACGTACGTCCCATTTATTTCTCCGCTACCGAACTGCAAAGCTGCAAAGAGCTGATTGACTTTGCAATGAAAGAGTACGGACAAGTGGACATATTGATTAACAACGTAGGCGGAACCGACCCAAAACGTGACTTGGGTATCGAGAAACTGGATATTAACTACTTCGATGAAGTATTTCACCTGAACCTCTGCTGCACCATGTATCTCTCCCAACAAGTGATTCCTATCATGGTGGCGCACGGCGGCGGAAATATCGTAAACGTGGCATCTATCAGCGGAATGACTGCCGACGCCAACGGAACTTTATACGGAGCCAGCAAAGCAGGTGTCATCAACCTGACTAAATATATCGCCACCCAACTGGGCAAGAAGAATATCCGTTGCAACGCCGTAGCACCCGGACTGATACTGACTCCCGCCGCTCTGGATAATCTGAATGAGGACGTCCGCAACATCTTTTTGGGACAATGCGCCACGCCTTATTTGGGTGAACCGGAAGATGTGGCAGCTACCATTGCCTTTCTCGCCTCGAATGACGCCCGGTATATCACCGGACAAACAATCGTCGTAGACGGCGGACTGACCACTCATAATCCAACCGTGGAATTATCATAAAACAATATCGAACGGTACATCGCACGCCTCAAGTAGTTAAGTACAAACGGACAGCCTGCCCCGTCTATGCAGCAGAGATGATTTTAACTTTCGGTGATAAGGTATTTGCAGCTAAGTCAATCGGATATAGCAGCCCGGAGGGAAGCTACGGAAATATAACAGAGGACACTTCTTTGCCCACAACTGCACTACATATCATTAAAAACATAATGATATATATCCAATAACAGGATTACATATATCATCAAAATTAAACTTTGCTGTGCCACACTTCTACCACCCCGTTGGCACAGTCGTGCCATGCCTATGTCACAGTTGTGACAGCACGTTGGCACTGTTGTGACAATGGGGTGGCACAAGCATAGCGTTTGACGGTATCCGAACAGCATATATTAATCTACATTATACTCATTATGAAAAAGCCAACATTCATCTTTATTCTGTTATCCTTCATCACAATGTATACCAACAGACAGATAACAAATATCATTAAAAGAAAGAAATATCGACAATCAAACAATAGTTTCGTTCAACAAATACTAACTTTACAACGTTTTTAATATAAAGAACGGACGACATGATTGTTAGAACGCTACTGGATACAGATCTCTATAAGTTTACCACATCGTACGCTTATATCAAACTATTTCCCTATGCAATGGGGAAATTCAGCTTCCATGATAGAAATGAGACTGAATATACTGAAGAATTTCTGGAAAGACTTAAAAATGAAATTGATAAGCTAAGCCGATTGAGACTTACAGAAGAAGAACTGGAATACATGACACGAAATTGCCGGTTCCTTCCGAGAGTTTATTGGGAATGGCTGTCATCTTTCCGCTTTCATCCGGATAAAATCAAGATACATTTGGACGAAGCACATCATCTTCACATCGAAGTCAGTGATTTCCTCTATAAAGCTACCCTGTATGAAGTACCTTTACTTGCCATTGTATCCGAAATAAAGAACCAGTTCTTCGGCAATGTAGCCGATATGGACGAAATCTTATGCAAATTATCGGAGAAAGTGGAACTGTCCAATCAACATCGGTTACGTTTCTCGGAGTTCGGTACGCGGCGGAGATTTTCTGTCCATGTACAGGAAACGGTTATCAGAAAATTAAAAGAAACGGCGCAGTATTGCACAGGCACTTCCAACTGCTATTTTGCAATGAAGTACGACATGAAAATGATGGGTACTCACCCGCATGAGTGGTTCATGTTTCATGGAGCGCAATTCGGATATAAACACGCCAACTACATGGCGCTCGAAAACTGGGTGAATGTTTATGACGGTGATTTGGGCATTGCCTTATCCGATACTTATACTTCCGGTATCTTCCTCAGCAATCTCAGCCGCAAACAGGCGAAACTGTTTGACGGTGTCCGCTGCGATTCCGGCAACGAATTCAGGTTTATAGACAGTCTGATATCCCGTTACAAAGAACTGGGAATTGACGCGACTACCAAGACTATCGTTTTCAGCAATGCCCTCGATTTCACAAAAGCACTGGAGATTCAGGAATATTGCAGGAACAAAATCCGCTGTTCCTTCGGCATCGGGACAAATCTCACCAATGATACCGGATTCGAACCTTCAAACATCGTTATGAAACTGACACAATGCAAGATGAACGTCAATCAGGAATGGCGGGAATGTATCAAGCTATCCGACGACGAAGGTAAACATACCGGTAGTCCGGAAGAAGTACAGGCATGTCTGTATGAATTGAGACTGAATTAGCTTATTTCCCTGCTATCGCTTTATCAAAACGGCTATCCATACAAGCACTGATATCCGTTGTGACAAACTTTCCTTCATAAAACAAGCTGAATATCGTAGCCGGAGTAGGTGCAGCCTGTACCTGCTCCATTGTCTCCAGTTTTATAATCGTCAAAGGAAGATTTCTTTTGGCGGCGGTTTCCTTCAAAGAACTCATCACATGAAATTCTGCAAACGGACAACGGTTGGAGAAATAAACAGTGATACCCTTTTTATCAGGGCACTCTCCTGTTCGTGCAGATTCATTAAACGTCGGATTCGGAGCATCAACATTCAATTTCTTCACTAACAGACTAAATCCAGTCGGAAGCTGTTCGCAAGCAACAAATCCTTGTCTCAACAGCCATTTGGTATCACTCATAAAATGAAACTTCTTTGTTCCTACCACAGTCACCAAACCGTCCTTGCCTTGCTGCAAGGCATCATCTATCGCAGTTTGGAGCAGAGCTTTCGCATACCCTTTTCCTTTATATTGCCCGGCTACCCAAAAGCAGTTTATCAACAGATAATTATCAGCCTTCACAGGAACCCATCCGTTTTCGGCCGGACCATATTCGATAAATACTTTCGCACGCTCATTCAAACGGCGAAAAACATACCCGTTTTCAAATTGCCTCTTCAGCCATTCCTTTTTCAGGTTATAACTTTCCTGACATTTCTTATCCGAGAAAGCGCAGCAGATATGTTCTTTTTCTATATTGTCTTTGGTAAGCGTGATAAAGTCGATGTTCATGGTAACTTGTTTTTTTATTAAATCAATATTATTTAGTGGGAAGTGAGGTACGAACATAAAAAAAGGAGCAACGCCTTGCTCCAACCTTTGTTAACCTTAAATCTAATACTATGAAAAACACATTGCAAAGATACGGACTTTCCGGTTATCTGCAAATTATCCAAATAAAAAAGTATGTTTCATAACATGATTTAAAACTTTCTGAGAAATAGCACTTGTTTTATTAATACTTTTTCAAGATTTGAATCCCTTCACGGCTCTTTCCAGTCTTTCCAAAGTCAGTTCGCCGGATTGCCGCCAAAGTTGTTGTCCTTTTCTTAAAAGGATAAATGTAGGCGTTGCTTCGATGGTGTAGAAATCCGTAAGGGCAGTTTCCTGGTCTACATCTACTTCCACCACTTCGATCGTGCCTTCCATTAATTTCTTAAATTCCTCAACAACAGGTTTCATACGCTGGCAATGAGGACACCATGTTGCATAAAATTCCGCCATTACCCAATCGGCATTAGCCAGCTTCTCTTGATTCCGTTCCTCACGGGCTGCTTTCTTCTCTTTCATAATTGATTACTGTTTAATTAATAATTGCTACTTCAACAATGCGAAAAGAAAGAAAGTTTAAAGGGTAAACAATAATACACACAGATTTAACTATTAAATCCACTTACATTTACCTTATTTCGTTTCTGATATCCAAACAAGCGTCCATTGCACAAAAAAGCAACTTTCGTGCAAAAAGAGAACACTCTATTCAAAATTTATTTATCTTTGCCGCCGAAATGGTTCGGAATCCGTAGCCAACGGACGACGATTAATAGGGAATCGGGTGCAAATCCCGAACAGTCCCGCTGCTGTGAAGCTCAGTTCAATGTCTTATAAATGAACTAATTTGATGCCACTGATGTTCTATCGGGAAGGCAAATAAGACAAGAGTCAGTCAGAAGACCTGCCACTTCACGTAAAACGTTCTTCCGCCTCGTGGATTAGGAGAAAGGACATCGTTTGTTAAGCCCCAAATCAGGAAAATACTGTGTTTTCATCAGGTGGAGTATGTCCGCAAGGTGGGAAGACACAAAATAAGTATGTACTTAATTTAGAAAAGTATGATAAAAAGAATCTTAGTAGCCAATCGCGGTGAGATAGCCGTGAGGGTGATGCGCTCCTGCCGGGAGATGGAAATAACGAGTATCGCGATATTTTCCGAGGCAGACCGGACTGCAAAGCATGTGCTCTACGCAGACGAAGCATATTGTGTAGGTCCCGCCGCATCTAAAGAGAGTTATCTGAATATAGAAAAAATCATCGAAGTGGCGAAAGCGAACCACGCAGACGCCATTCATCCGGGATATGGATTCCTGTCCGAGAATGCGGCTTTTGCACGACGCTGTCAGGAAGAAGGCATTATCTTTATCGGTCCCAATCCGGAAACAATGGAAGCAATGGGCGACAAGATTTCCGCCCGCATCAAAATGATTGAAGCCGGAGTGCCCGTTGTGCCCGGCACACAAGAAAACCTGAAAAGTGTGGAAGAAGCTGTGGAGCTTTGCAATAAAATCGGTTATCCGGTGATGCTGAAAGCCTCTATGGGTGGCGGTGGAAAAGGGATGCGCCTTATCCACAGCGCAGAAGAAGTGGAAGAGGCCTATACAACCGCCAAAAGCGAATCTCTTTCTTCTTTCGGTGACGATACGGTTTATCTGGAGAAGTTCGTGGAAGAGCCCCATCACATCGAGTTTCAGATTCTGGGTGACAAACACGGAAACGTAATTCACCTTTGCGAACGCGAATGTTCCGTGCAACGCCGCAATCAGAAGATTGTGGAAGAAACTCCTTCGGTTTTCGTCACTCCGGAATTGCGGAAAGATATGGGAGAAAAAGCGGTGGCTGCCGCCAAAGCCGTCAATTATATCGGTGCGGGAACGATCGAGTTTCTGGTAGACAAGCACCGCAACTATTACTTCCTCGAAATGAATACCCGCCTGCAAGTGGAACATCCCATTACGGAAGAAGTAATCGGTGTAGACCTCGTAAAAGAGCAGATTAAGGTAGCCGACGGACAGGTTCTCCAACTGAAACAGGAAGATATCAAACAGCGCGGACACGCTATCGAATGCCGTATCTGTGCCGAAGATACAGAAATGAATTTCATGCCGAGTCCGGGAATCATCAAGCAGATTACAGAACCGAACGGTATCGGAGTGCGTATCGACAGTTATGTGTACGAAGGATACGAGATTCCGATCTATTATGACCCGATGATTGGCAAACTGATTGTGTGGGCAACTAACCGCGAATATGCTATCGAACGGATGCGTCGCGTGCTTCATGAGTACAAGCTGACCGGAGTCAAGAATAATATCAGTTACCTGCGTGCTATTATGGATACGCCCGATTTCGTAGAAGGTCATTATGATACCGGATTCATCGCCAAGAACGGCGAACACCTGCATCAGTGTATCATGCGAACCAGCGAACGTGCCGAGAATATTGCACTGATTGCCGCCTACATGGATTATCTGATGAATCTTGAAGAGAACAGCGGCGACGCTACCGACAACCGTCCTATCAGCAAATGGAAAGAATTCGGATTGCATAAAGGCGTACTTCGTATCTAATTAAAAAAAGCAGTTAATTATGGAAATTCATATAGGTGACCGGGTGGCCGAAGTGGAACTGGTCAGCAAGGAAGATAATAAAGTGGTACTTACCATTGACGGAAAGCCGTTTGAAGCGGACGTGGTAATGGCAGAAAACGGAACCTGCAACATCCTTATGGACGGTCGCAGCGCAAACGCGCAGCTCATCCGCAAGGAGAACGGGAAAAGCTATAAAGTGAACACGCATTACAGCAGTTTCAATGTTGAAATCGTAGACAGCCAAGCGAAGTACCTGCGTATGCGCAAAAAAGGTGAGGACGAACAGAACGACCGCATCACTTCTCCCATGCCGGGAAAAGTAGTAAAAATCCCCGTAACGGCAGGACAGGAAGTAAAAGCGGGAGACACCGCTATCGTTATCGAAGCCATGAAGATGCAGAGCAACTATAAAGTGACTTCGGATTGCCGTATCAAAGAAATTCTGGTTCAGGAAGGCGATAACATCACCGGTGACCAGACATTAATAACATTAGAACCGATTGCATAACACTAAAAAACGGATTGCATCATGGAAGAAATAAACAAAGCATATGCCACGTTCCGGGAACGTGACCGCATCGCTTCCCTCGGCGGGGGCGTTGAGAAGATAGAGAAACAACACGAAAGCGGCAAGATGACTGCACGCGAACGTATCGAGATGTTGCTCGATAAAGGGACATTTGTTGAACTGGACAAACTAATGGTTCACCGTTGCACTAACTACGGCATGGACAAGAACAAGATTCCGGGAGACGGTATCGTATCCGGCTACGGAAAGATTGACGGTCGCCAGGTATTCGTTTACGCCTATGACTTCACCGTTTACGGCGGTTCACTGTCCGCTTCCAACGCGAAAAAGATTGTGAAGGTGCAACAGTTGGCTTTAAAGAACGGTGCTCCGATTATCGCATTGAACGATTCAGGCGGTGCACGCATACAGGAAGGTATTGAAAGCCTTTCGGGATATGCCGACATTTTTTATCAGAACACAATGGCAAGCGGCGTGATTCCTCAAATCTCCGCCATTCTCGGTCCCTGTGCCGGTGGTGCCTGCTACTCTCCCGCCCTCACGGACTTTATCTTTATGGTGAAAGAAAAGAGCCACATGTTTGTGACGGGGCCTGACGTAGTGAAGACCGTTATCCACGAGGAAGTAAGCAAGGAAGAACTGGGTGGTGCCATGACTCACAGCAGCAAAAGCGGAGTGACTCATTTTATGTGTAACACCGAAGAAGAACTGTTGATGAGTATCCGCGAACTGCTTTCGTTCCTGCCGCAGAATAATATGGACGAAACTAAAAAGCAGAACTGCACGGATGAAACCAACCGTGAAGACGCCGTTTTGGACACTATCGTTCCGGCAGACCCGAATGTTCCTTATGATATGAAAGATATCATCGAGCGAGTGGTAGACAACGGCTATTTCTTTGAAGTTATGCCGAACTTTGCCAAGAATATCCTCATTGGTTTTGCACGTCTGGCAGGTCGTTCGGTAGGTATCGTCGCCAATCAGCCTGCCTACCTTGCCGGAGTGCTCGATATTGATGCCAGCGACAAGGCGAGCCGTTTCATCCGTTTCTGCGACTGTTTCAACATTCCGTTGATTACTTTCGAAGATGTTCCGGGCTTCCTTCCGGGATACACGCAGGAAAATAACGGTATCATCCGCCACGGCGCGAAAATCGTTTATGCATTCGCGGAAGCTACCGTTCCCAAACTGACCGTTATCACCCGTAAGGCTTACGGCGGTGCATACATTGTGATGAACTCCAAGCAGACAGGCGCAGACGTAAACTTTGCCTATCCAAGCGCGGAAATCGCAGTAATGGGGGCAGAAGGCGCGGTAAATATCCTGTTCCGCAAAGCGGATGCAGAGACTAAGGCGAAAGAACTGGAAGCCTACAAGGAAAAGTTCGCCACTCCGTATCAGGCTGCCGAGTTGGGATTCATCGACGAAATCATCTATCCGAGACAAACCCGTAAACGTCTGATTCAGGCATTGGAAATGACAGAAAATAAGATGCAGACGAATCCACCTAAAAAGCATGGAAATATGCCCTTATAACAACTAGATAGGTACTTGTCAAAGTACCACCACCAAAAACGGACTTACACAAATTCTGAAGAATGTCATTCTGAGAATCTACGTAAGTCCGTTTTTTTATTACATTAAATAAGGAGTGAGATACTTCACCAGGAAATAACCGCCTACTACCAGCCAAATATAAAGAAGAAACGCCAGGACAAAAGGTTTCGCCCCCGCTTTTCTGAACTTGTCAATGCTTGTTTCTGTCCCAAGTGCAGTCATAGCCATTGTCAGCAGGAAAGTATCCAGTGTATTGATCCCCGCAACCAACTGCGCAGGCAGCAAATCAAAAGAGTTAAAAGCGATAACTCCCATAAAGCCGATTGCAAACCAGGGAATGGCAATCTTCTGAAATTTCTGCCCTTTCTGTACTTGTTTCTTTCTCGCTCTTGCCACCATATAAGTAGTAATCAAAAGCACCGGAACCAGCATCATCACCCGAATCATCTTCACTATTATTGCCGAATCCGAAATACCGTTTCCCATTGCGTCACCCGCTCCCACCACATGAGCCACTTCATGAAGAGTAGAACCTGTATAGATTCCCATTTGGTCGGGAGTGAGCGCACAAATTCCATTACGGTAGAGGAAAGGATATAAAAACATAGAGATAGTACCGAAGATTACCACGGTAGAAACGGACACTGCCGTCTTATAAGGTTTTGCTTTAATAGTAGACTCCGCACCGAGAATGGCGGCAGCCCCGCAAATACCACTTCCGATAGAAGTGAGCAACGCAATACCCCTGTCCATTTTCAATAACTTACCGAGATAAATACCACCACAAATAGTCACCACCACAATAATAACATCAATCAACATAGCAGGCAATCCGATAGCCAGCACATCCTGGAAAGTCAATCTGAAACCATAGAGGATAATACCGATACGCAGAATCTTTTTCGAACAGAACTGTATGCCCGGCACCCAAGTTTCGGGAAGATTATTCCGCAAGCTGTTAGCATAAAGCATACCCAAAATGATACCTACAATCATCGGACTGAAAGAGAGACTTCTCACGAAAGACATCTCACCAATGTAAAACGCCGCACAAGAGAACAGTGCTATCAACAAGACACCGTGCAACATGCTGCTTCTTTTTTCGTTGAACATAAATTACTAGATTTTAGTGATACTGAATTTATTACTCTGTTTATTACTCTGCAAAGGAAGCCATTTTTCATCAAACCGGTTCACAGTATTTTTTTATACCGGATAATCTCCGGTTATACCTATCCATAATAAAAAACGGTACCTCGATTCACATCGCAGCACCGTCACAACACAAACACAAAATAAAACACGACAAAACTACTATGCAATCTTCCTGTTATGCCGGGGAGGCATATCTTGCTTGACTTATCTATATTCACATACCCATAAGAAGCTTTATCAGGCGATTTGCATAATTAAAAACAGACTAATCCGGATTTTGTTCACAGAAGTTTAAAGAAAATGAGGCAGGAACGGGATTTTAACAAGGAAAACAGCAACCACACCTTTTTATTCCAACAAACAAAGACAGCACAAAACAGTAATCAGTTCTTCTTATTCTCTTCCTTAAATCGGGTAGGTGTCATTCCCTTGATCTGCTTAAAGGAAGTACTAAAATACCGAGGATAAGAAAAACCGACCTCATAGGATATTTCATTAATGTTCATATTAGTATTTGTAAGCAGAAAAACCGACTTCTCAATACGCAACCGATTAATATAATCATTAACTCCCAAACCGGTCAGGAACTTCACCTTATTATATAAAGAAGCTCTGCTCATAGCCAGCTTGTCCGTCAGGAATTTAATAGAAAGTTCTCCACCCGCCATGTTCTCATGGATAAGCATATTGAGTTTATTGAGAAATTCTTCATCTTCCTTGCTGTTTTTCGCTTGAGTTTGTTGCCCAGTTTCCTCCAGTCGGCTATCATCCTCTTTTGATGAGATATCAGACAAAGGAGTTTCTGCAAAGTTATCTTCTTCACCTCGCTGTTTTTCTTCTTTACTACTGAGCATATCGTTTAATACGGCTTGCAGGAAATAGTTTACATTACCTTTCATATTGCGTTCTTTCCGACGATAATGAATATAACCTATGCTTGCAGTCATAATAATAAACAACACAGCAGCTACACCAATAAACCAAACTGTTTTATACCAAGGAGGAGTGACGATAATATGTATCAATTGTTTAGACGGAGTTCGGTTTCCATTCTTTGTATTACACGAAACCCATATTGAATAATTGCCTGCCGACAAAGAAGACAAGTTCAACACCGGATCATAAGTTTCAATAGACTGCTTACCTCTGCCTTCAATAGTATATTGTAATAGGTATTTCTGAAACACATCTCTGTTCTTGATCCGGAAGTGAACAGAAAGAGAATTATAATTCCATGGTATTTTTATTGTGTTTTCCTTTACCTTCTTCAAAGAAGGGCTACCATTAAAAAGAATTTCGGACAGATATATTTCCGGAATTTGAGTTTCGGTATAAGGAATATCCGTATTAATTTTAACTAACCCTTCCGAACCTCCTAAATAAATATAATCCCTATTGGATTGCTTTTGGTACGCAAACAAAATTTCGTTAGGCGGGAAACCATCCGAACTGTTCCAAAGAATAAATCTATTCTCTTTAATGATATAAGAATATAAATGATTTTGGGCACAAATCCATAAACGTCCTTTTCCGTCAGCAATAAGGTAAGAAATACCATTGAAAAGTCTGGTACGGATACGGTGATACTTTTGACTTTCCAGATCAAAAAATCCAAGTCCTTTGTTAGTGCTGGTCCATATCATACGATTGTTATCGTAAGACATGGAAGTAATAAGTTCATCTTTCTCCAACTCAAACAACAGCCGGATACTATCACTTTTCTGATCGACCCAAAAGGCCTGATGAGCACACTTTAACAGAGAAAACCTATCATTGGAGTATGACAGGCAAAGTGCATCATTGGAAAAATCATAATCACGGTCAGTTTGCATCCTCGAAAATGTATGGTCATGCGTGTGGTATACATAAGTGCCGCAACTGATTATGTATATCTTACCGTCCGCCACCTGATTAGCCAGAGGAAGATAACCGTAAAAACATTCTTTCTTATTAGTTTCTTCGTCAACGATAGTAAAAGGACGGTATTTATGTGTTTTCTTATTGAACAGGAAAATTCCTTTGGTATATAAAGACACCATTAACTCAGTCTCAGACACTTCGGCAATAGAAACAACTTTATCACCATAAGTAGAGGGGAAATGGATAAACTTGTCAGTAGACGGATCATACAGATTAATTCCTCCGCCATCCGTTCCAATCCATACCTTGCCGTCCTTTTCTTCATAAAGGCTAATCACAGATTGCTCGCTAAGGCCGTTGGTATTGTTCAAGATAGCTTCTTTATAAGTCTTTATATACGTTTCTTTAATACTGAATATCCCTCCACGCACACTTCCAGCCCATAAATTATCTTTCATGTCCTTGTACAACAAGGTTATGGAATTGACCGGTAAGGAAGAATAGTCCCCCACTATGTGTTGTAATTGCGAAAACTGAAAGGTTCGAGGAGTAAATAAATTGATTCCGCTCCCGTCTGTTGCCAGCCATATATTACCATTATATTCCGCCATATCCAACACATAATTGTTTTTCAACCCGGAATTTTCTTTTGTGTAATGCTTCAGCATTTTTCCTGTCCGGTCATAACAGTAAAATCCATCTCCATAAAAAGCGGTATAAATGTGATGGTCTGCTGTTACGTATAACGATGTCAACAGATTCTGACTGCTTGGAATCAAAAGGGTGAATTGCCGGATGCGACAGTCATATAAATAGATTCCTTTCTTCCGGGTACCTATCAGAATCTTGCCATCTTCCAAATAAAGCATTTTCTGAATCCTATAATCCACCGGATTAATGCCTTTGCCTTCTTCTTTTTCGATATGAATCGTTTTTAGTTCTTTGCTTTTGTAATCATAACAATGAATGGCATTCTCGCTACCAAACCACATACCACCTTCAACCCCCACAGATGAATAAATAATGGAGAAATTAACAGTGTTAAACTGGTCTTGTTCATCATCATACAGAGCTAGTCCCTTTGAAGTCGCTATCCAGAAATTCCCTAAAGAATCCTCTGTCAAATGATTAATATAGTTACTCGGAAGAGAATGAGGATCTCCCGAGTGATGAAGGTAAGTCTTTATCCCTTCCTGAGTATAGCTATTCAATCCGCTTTTGGTACCTATCCATAAAGTACCTTTATGGTCCAATAAGATAGATTGGGCAGTGGATTGAGAAAGTCCTTGCTCTATGGAGAGTTGGGTGAATGAGTAATTAACGCAGTGTTCAGAAGAAAGCAGTTTTACCCCTGCCAGCAGAAATAATATTATGATTAAGGTACGGTACATTATAAATTCATTTTCTGCAAAAATACATTTTTTTCTCATCACTAAAAATCTGCACCTCATTTTTTCAGCAACTATCCATTAAAAAAGAGAGGCCTTTTCTAAAAAAAATCATCAAAAGCATCCTATTTAGACAAGATTTGACTCGAATTATACGATTCCTGAGTCATTTATAAAAGAAATAGAATACGTTTGCAATGTTAATTTTTAAAGTAAATTCTATGAACCAAAATTTAAGCGTATGAAAAAGGTTATACTTTTATTGTTATCAGCATGTAGCATATTTGCTTGCACTCATACTCCCAAATGGGAATTGGTGTGGGAAGACAACTTTGACGGTGCAGAGCCCGACACTAGTGTATGGAGCCGCATACCTCGCGGCAAACCTGATTGGCAAAACACCCAGTCTTTTGACGACCGTTGTTATGAAATGCGTAACGGCCTTTTAATCTTGAAAGGAATCGTCAATGACAATACAGAGGCAGACGCAGCCCAATACCTGACCGGAGGATTATGGACCAAAGACAAACGTGCTTTCCACGGAGGACGTATCGAAGTACGTGCCAGACTACACGGAGCAAAGGGAGCATGGCCTGCTATATGGACATTGCCTTATGAAACAGACAAATACTCATGGCCTATGGGAGGAGAAGTGGACATTATGGAACGTCTGAACCATGACTCTATTGTCTACCAAACCGTACACTCGCACTATACCTATACACTAGGAATAGAAAACAACCCGAAACACGGAAACACTATTCCCATTAATCCCGAAGACTTCAATGTATATGGAGTGGATTTTTGGCCGGACAGTCTTGTATTCCATGTCAACGGAAAACGAAACTTTGTTTATCCTCGAATTGAAACCGAACAAGAAGGACAGTTTCCTTTTAATATCCCACAATATTTGCTAATCGATATGCAGTTAGGAGGAAGTTGGGTCGGTACGGTAGATCCGGCCGACTTACCCGTAGAGATGGAAGTAGACTGGGTACGCCATTACCAATGGAAATAAAACGATAAAAGTATTCTTAGTTACAAGAAAATAGATAATAAAGAACTTATTAACTTGCTTAAACTTTAAATTTATGAACGGACAAAAACAAAACTTTTTCCGCATTTTCTTAGCGGGCGTTCTTATACTGCTCTCTTTCGCAGTATATGCACAGGAAAACACAGTGACAGGTAAAGTGTACGATGTATCAGGCGAACCTATTATCGGAGCCAGTGTAGTGATTCAAGGTACGACACAAGGGACTATCACCGACATGGACGGTGCTTTTCAGTTGAAGGCACAACCTTCACAGACGTTGGTCGTTAGCTTCTTAGGATATAAGGATGTCATCCTCCCAATAGGAAACAAAAATAATTTTAAGGTTACTTTGGAAGAAGACTCCAAGAAACTCGACGAAGTGGTCGTGGTGGGATATGCCACCCAAAAGAAAGTGAATCTAACAGGTTCCGTGGCTTCTGTGTCATCCAAGGATATCCAGGACATCCCGGTAGCCAATACAGCTACTTTGTTGCAAGGTCGTCTTCCGGGTCTGGTACTGACTCAAAACGGTGCACAGGCCGGTAATGACAATCCGGAAATAAGAATCCGTGGTATCGGTACTTTTGGTAACAACAACCCGATGGTATTGATTGACGGCGTGGAAGGCAGTCTTTCACAAATTTCCGAAATCCCCTCTGCGGATATCGACAATATCTCTGTATTGAAAGACGCAGCATCTGCAGCTATCTATGGTGTACGTGCCGCCAATGGCGTTATCTTAATTACTACCAAACGAGGACAGGCCTCAAGTAGAGTGAAAGTATCCTACTCGGGAAGCTATACATTACAGACTCCGGGTATCGTTCCCGACTATGTAGACAGTTATAACTGGGCTCTTATGAGAAACGAAGTGAACCCTGACACTTTCTCACCGGAAGCTCTACAAAAACTGAAAGATGGTTCGGATCCCGATCATTATGCAAACACCAATTGGTTGGACGCCGTATTGCGCAATGCCAGTATGCACCAGCATCATTTGTCCGTATCAGGTGGTAGCGAAAATACGCACTTCATGGCCTCGGTAGCTTATTCAAACCAAGATGGTATCATGGTAAAAACAGGTGTAGAGCGTTTCTCTTTTCGTTCAAACCTTGACACCCGCTACAAACGTTTCACATTCGGGCTGAACTTGTCCGGTAACAAAAACAACGTGACGGCTCCCGCTGTTGCTCCTTCGGGCGAAGGCGGTATCATGCGTTTCGTATCTTGGTTCACTCGCCCCACCGTACCGGTGATGTACTCCAACGGACATTATGGCTATGTAGACGGTTCGTCAATGAGCGCCGAAATGGTGAAGAACCCTGTAGAGTTGATGTCCTTAGGACATCGCAGCAACGAATATTGGCGTTTCAACGGTAAGGCGTTTGCCGGTATTGAACTATGGGAAGGATTGAAGTTCCAAACAAGTCTTGCTTATGCTTTCGACCTGAATGCGACTAAGTCTTACACTCCCAAATCTCCTGCCCGCTATGATGCAGACGGAAACATTGTAAAGGCAGCAGGAGAGACTAATAAGGAAGAGGATTATTGGTACCGCAACGCAACATGGACAAATGAAAACTTGCTGACTTATAACAAGCAATTCGACAAACACAATATCAATGTACTGTTGGGGCATTCGGTCATCGGTTCACGTTTCTACAAAACAACAGCATCCATACAGGGTTTCCCAACCGAGAATATTTATGAGCTCAAAGGAGGTACAATCAATCCGGGAGCAACGGGGGAATCAGAAGAATATAAGCTCCAATCATTCTTCGGCCGTGTAAACTACAGTTATGATGACCGGTATTTATTCGAATTCAATATTCGTCATGACGGGTCCTCACGTATGCCCAAAGCCAATCGTTATGCCACATTCCCTTCATTGTCTGCAGGATGGGTATTCTCGAACGAAGGGTTTATGAAAGACTACAGAAACTTCTCTCTCGGAAAGTTACGTCTGTCATGGGGGAAATTAGGTAATCAGGAAATTGGTAACTACGCTTATGCAGCTACTTTGGGTGCAAGCGGAAATTACTTCTTCGACCAAGGTGCAGACAAGCAGGCAGGTATGGTACAGACATCCGTCCCCAATGAAAACATTAAATGGGAAACAACCCGCTCTGTAAACATAGCTCTCGACCTTGGATTCTTCAACAACAGAATACAAACCACCTTTGAATGGTTCGACAAGAAAACTTCCGATATCTTGATGCAACTGGCTATGCCCGGCATTTTCCTGGGTTCTCTCTCCGCTCCTTATCAGAATGTGGGTGCAGTCCGTAACCGCGGTTGGGAATGGACTGTAAATTACTCCGACAGTAGAGGTGACTGGGCTTGGAACGCCGGTTTCAACCTGTCACGTGTAAAGAATGAAATCCTTGAAATGGGTGAATTGGAGGAAAAAATTGACGGCAATATAATCAACCGTATCGGCAACCCTATTGGCGCTTATTTCGGATATAAAGCAATAGGCATCTATCGTACGGAAGCCGACTTGCAACGTACCAACTCGAAGGGTGAAGTTATCAAACAAAACGGTGTGGCTCCCAAATTGGGCGATATCATGTACGCCGACCTTGATGACAACGGTAATATTACTCCTGAAGATCGCGATATTATAGGTAATCCATTCCCGAAATACTCTTATAGTTTCAACCTGGGCGCATCTTGGAAAAACTTCGATTTGTCTACTTTCTGGCAAGGGGTGGGAGGTATCTATCGTTATAGTTGGGAGACTTCTACCGACATTCGAGGCAACCTCACGAGCCGTTGGGTGAACCGTTATTCGGCTGACAACATAAATGCTCCCATGCCTGCACTAGGTAACACCATGAACGATTCTTATTCTTCATTCTGGCTTGAAAAATCAGATTACCTACGTCTGAAGAATCTGGAATTCGGCTATACTTTCCGCCAGGCCGAACTTGCCAAAGTTGGTATTTCCAGCATCCGTGTTTACTTTGCCGGAAGTAATCTATTGACGTTCACACCGTTGAAGAACTGGGATCCGGAAAAGTCATCGGGTGATACAAGAAATGACGTACATCCCAATATGCGTACTTATTCATTTGGATTAAACATTCAATTCTAATTACAAGGAGGACAAATATTATGATTAAGAATACAAAAAATATATGCAGAGTTTTACTATTATCCGGAATGTTATTATCTGCCAGCGCATGTTCGGACAGTTTTCTACAGACAGATTCTCCGAACCAGCCTTCCCAAACGACCTATTGGCAAACCGAATCGGATGCATTGATGGCACTGACCGCTTGCTACGACGCCATGCAAAGCCAAAACTTATATGACGACAACATTGACGGCTGGAAATTCGGATTTCTGGGACGCGAAACCAGTACAGACAATGGTGACCACACATGGGGTAACTGGATGCTAGGTAGTTCCATTTCACAATGTACCTCGGCTACCACCGATGAATGTTTTTCAATGTACTGGAACGCCAATTATGAAGTTATCAAGCGATGCAATATGTTAGTGGAAAACGTAGAACGCATACCAATGGAACAAGAAAAAATAGAAGCATACAAAGCTGAAGCAATAGCATTGCGCGCCCTGATGTATTGCAATCTGACTTCTGTTTTCCGCGATGTACCCTATCTGACAAAACCTCTCACTCTGTCAGAAGCCCAAGCACCCAAAACGGAGCGCAGCCAGATTATCTCTTCTTTGTTGGAAGATCTGAAAATATGGATTCCTAAGATCCCCGTGATAGGAAAAGCACAGACAGGACGTCTGACTCAAGAAGCGGCCTACGCTATTATGGGACGGATAGCCCTTTTCAACCAGCATTGGGACGAGGCTATAAATGCCTACAAAAACGTTGTTGGTAAAATACAACTTTTCAAATCGGGAGACGGCAGCGACCCGGCAGCTAACTTTGCAGACTTATTCAAGGAAGCCAATGAAACAGCTGGTGAAGTATTACTGAGTGTTCACTACAAAGGCCCGGGACTGGGTGAAGGTAATTGCTTTGGAGTTTGCTGGTCTGCTCCGATGAATGCCATCGAAGGATCAATGAATTTATGCGATGATTTTTATTGCACGGATGGATTACCTATTGACAAGTCTCCTTTATTTAAGGGTAGCCTTGACAAAGGAGCTCATACAAAAGAGAATCCGGATATGGGACGTTATGAGAACCGCGACCCTCGTATGAAGGCAACATTGATGCTTCCGGGAATGGAATGGAACGGAAAGTTGTACACTAACAACTTACCTGCCAGCTCCACATGCTGTATCCGTAAATGGTTTACTCCCGAAAATACGGCAAACGAATATGACGGTAGCTTAGATTTCTATGTCATCCGCTATGCAGAGGTACTATTGTCACTCTCTGAAGCTATGATTGAAAAAGGCGGTTACTCCCAAGCGGAAATTACCAAGTATATCAATGAAGTCCGCGACCGCGTAGGTATGCCTGCTGTAGAAGAGGTAGAAGGAACTAATCTGGAACAAGATGAACTACGCGCCATTGTACGCCATGAGCGCCGTGTGGAACTGGCCTTCGAAGATTTACGCTTTGCCGACCTTTATCGCTGGAAAGATTTTGAGAATGCTCAGAAACGTATGCAGGAAGACAAGTCATTCTATGGCTTCGGAGCAGTCGAACGCAATAATCTACGTGGAGCACAAGATTTAGTATGGCCTATCCCGCAAAGTGAGATTGATACAAACCCGATGTTGGAACAGCACAGCGAATGGAAATAGTACTACCTGATTGCAGTATATAAGTAAAGAGTGAGCACGAAGCCGGAATAAATTATGGTTTCGTGCTTATTCTTTTTTTAATGCAGCCATTTACTTGTTTCAAAAATTTCTTTCTGTCACATACATAAAAAACGGTACCCCGATTCACATCGCAGCACCGTCACAACACAAACACAAAATAAAACACGACAAAACTACTATGCAATCTACCTGTTATGCCGGGGAGGCATATTCACCGACTCATATATACTCGCATACCTACAAGTAGTCATCAGGCGATTTGCATATATAAAACATTCCTATTTCGGTTTTGTTCACGAAAAAGATGTTTTATATTTATTTTTTCTCTTTATAATCTTTCAGAAAGCCCTCCATTAGCCATTTTGCCAATGCTTGACGATTGGAATTTATCACCAGACGGCGCTGGTCAAAAGAATTTTGGATATTGCCCAGCTCCACGAAAACAGAAGCGGGAGTAGTATGCGAAAGCACATACAAATTGCGTCCGCTCACTGTTCCGGAGAATCCCCGGTTCGGCTGGTGCTTTCCGTACTTTGATTCGAATGTGTCTTTCATATTATTCGCCAAGCGCTTGCTAACCGCTTTTTTGTTTGAATGATAGAAAAAAACATCAGTCTGCTTTCCCTTGCTACGGCTGTCTACATGGATGAAGATTGCCCGGCAGTAGGAATAATTCTTACGGTCTTTCTGGTAAAGGGCATTTATCTTGTTACAACGTTGCTGAAGACGTTGTACCTGATTCAACGGGATCACATCGCCCATGCAAGTCTCCCGTTTGCTGTTCGACAGGTACGAATCGTCTCGAATACCGTCTTTGGCATCTTGAATGATGATATGAACTTCCGCCCCTTCCTGCATCAGGTTACGTGCCAGGCGAAGAGCGATGTCGTAAGCATATTCGTCTTCGTGAAGTTCGTGCTTCCCTACCCGTCCGATAGCTCCGGGATCGGGTCCGCCATGTCCGCTGACGACATAAAAGCAAGCACCTGCAAGGCGGTTGGAAGTGACTTTGACATTTGCCAGTTCCTTTCCGAACAAAGGTTCTTTGATAGTGGTTCCTATTTTAGTCGTTTTAGCTTTGGAAGATCTCTGCTGGGTTCCTGTACCTTTAGCTGTTGTATTTTTAGCCTCTGTATTCCCGGCAGAAGTTCCCGATGATTTCTTTACCGGCGGAATGACATAAGTCACGCCCACTTTCAGCACATTATTCTTTCCCAGTTTCTTCTTGTTCAGTTCGATAAAGTCATCGTAGTACTTCTTCGGAGAACGGTTGTGCCTCAACAGAAAAGACGAGATGCCTTCTCCCGACTTCGGAGTAGCCCTCTGCTGCGCCCAAAGTGCCGTACCCGAGAAAAGAAAAATTAAGAATAAAAGAATATAGAGTTTATTTTTCATATCTACACAATTATCTCCTTCACGTGAGTATCATTTCACTCATAAACAGGGCAAAAATACAATTATTTTCCCTACTTTTGCGCCATTAAAACATTTTTTGAAATAAATCATTAAAACCCGATAACATTATGGCAAAACAATTCAAGCCCGAAACCCTGTGCGTACAGGCAGGGTGGACGCCTAAAAAGGGCGAACCACGCGTATTGCCCATCTATCAAAGTACAACTTTCAAATACGATACCAGCGAGCAAATGGCACGTCTTTTCGATTTGGAAGACAGCGGTTATTTCTATACCCGCCTGCAGAACCCGACGAATGACGCTGTGGCCGCTAAGATTGCCGCCCTCGAAGGTGGTGTGGCCGCCATGCTGACTTCCAGCGGTCAGGCTGCCAACTTCTACGCTATCTTCAATATTTGCCAGGCAGGTGACCATTTCGTTTGTTCTTCCGCTATCTATGGTGGTACTTTCAACCTGTTCGGAGTGACAATGAAAAAACTCGGTATTGAGGTTACTTTCGTCAATCCGGATGCCGGCGAAGAAGAAATTTCCGCAGCTTTCCGTCCGAATACGAAAGCATTGTTCGGTGAAACAATTTCCAATCCTTCCCTCGAAGTGCTGGATATTGAGAAGTTTGCCCGTATCGCGCACAGCCACGGTGTCCCTTTGATTGTTGACAATACTTTCCCGACTCCGATTAACTGCCGCCCGTTCGAATGGGGAGCAGATATCGTTGTTCACTCCACTACCAAATATATGGACGGACACGCTACCAGCGTAGGCGGTTGTATCGTAGATAGCGGTAACTTCGACTGGGACGCTCATGCCGATAAATTCCCCGGACTTTGCACGCCGGACGAATCTTATCACGGGCTGACTTACACAAAAGCTTTCGGCAAAGGTGCTTATATCACTAAAGCCACTGCACAGTTAATGCGTGACCTCGGCAGCATCCAAAGCCCCCAAAACGCATTCTTACTGAACCTGGGACTTGAAACGCTTCACTTACGCATGCCTCAACATTGCGGCAACGCACAGAAAGTCGCCGAATATCTGTCCAAGAACGAGAAAGTAGCTTGGGTAAACTACTGCGGACTGCCGGATAATAAATATTACGCTTTAGCACAGAAATATATGCCGAACGGTTCTTGCGGAGTTATCTCCTTCGGTCTGAAAGGCGGACGTGACGTATCTATCAAGTTTATGGATTCACTGGAATTCATAGCTATCGTCACTCACGTAGCAGATGCACGTAGCTGTGTGCTTCACCCGGCAAGCCATACTCACCGCCAGTTGTCGGACGAACAGCTTATGGAAGCAGGGGTACGCCCGGACTTGATTCGTCTGTCGGTAGGTATCGAAAATGCGGATGATATTATCGCAGATATCGAACAGGCGCTGAATGCATAAAAACTGATTATTACAGTATTACATCATAAAGAAGAGACTGGCTCAATTCCGTTTTGAGTTCAGTCTCTTTTTATTATCCTTACAATAAATTGCAATAAAATATGCCGTTCCAGTATGCTCTGACAAGGAAGTATTCTCACCCTTATGAGAAAAAATACTTATTACTATGAGAAAAAGTTCTCACTAAGATGAGAATTTTTTCTCATCATAGTGAGAATACTTTGAGAAAAACCTTATCTCCTGTTTCGATTTAAACGGCTCAACAAATAATGAGGAATCAGGCAATAAACCAACTGTGCACGCGACCATTTATAGCACTGTTGAAAGAACACCATTCCCATGGCAATAAACAAAGTAGCACCTACAAACACCTGAAAAGGTAGCCAGAACAATGCTTCTTCCGGAAGCAACATCGGTATAAGCACCATTGCTCCAACCGGGGCAAAGAACTTGCCCAACCATTCAAACAAGGTAAACAAGACGATGAAAGAAACAAGAGCGACCACTATCTCCGGCAATCCCCAATAATAATAACCGATTAATTGAAAAACAGTTCCTATCAACGAACCGACAAAGAGGAGCAATACCGTGAGTACAGGACGATTTCTGAATCCTGCTTTTGAATTGACAAACTCGACGTATGCCACTATCAACGGCGGGATAATGAAGTAAAAGTTAGAAGTATATACTGCCAGACAAGCTACCGCAAATACACTAATCATCAGGCACAACCAACGGAGACTATCCTCTGTCCAACGACGTTCCACAGCCTCATACGTGATTGGTTTACGCATACCGAGATGATGCATCCAACGTTGGGCGGCAATGATAATCAGTGTCATTACAAAGACAGACAGCGGGTAAATCCAACTTTCCGTTCTCAATAATACCGGAAGCACACAGGCAGAAATCAATGGAAACAATGAAGCACGGGTAAGTAGCAGTCCGATAGCCGCACATAAAAAGGCAAAGGCAATATTCACGACTAAAGGGAAAGGAGAATAAAGCACTATCAATACTCCGGCACAGGCTCCTAAAGTCATCAATAGCAACATCTGCCAATATTTTATTTTCCATACCCGTTTATCCACTATCCACATGCCAATAGTGAGAGCCGCCATTTCAGGGAAAATAATTTCTTTTTCGTGCAAAAGTTCGGCAATCCCAATCATCAGTAATATCATGGTTAATGAACACATATATCTTTTCCGCAGTTGAATATCACTAAATAATGACGGCACGTTTGCTGCTTTGTCCATGTTACTTTGTTCTTTCATATCATTTATTTATAATCTCCGAATGAGCGGTTGCAAATATCAGAAAAAAAGGATAAATCAGGGGATATTTCAAGTCAAAAATACATAACTTTAACAGTAAACCTTTACGGAACAAGTCATAACAAGCGGTGATTGAAAAGACAGAAGAATATCAAATAAGAAAGGTACGCCTTCGATTACTCTCCAGCACACCTTCACACTTCACATACATTTCCTTACATTCTGCCACCGTCCAAAGCCTGATACAGAGTAATCACGCCCTGAATCTCGGTGAAGCAGTTCGCCACTTGTTTATGATAAGTGTTACCGTTATTTCGACAAGCAGGAAATAAGTACTGCTCCAATCTACCGAAATGATGATACAGGGAATAGATTCTACTTATTCATCTTGGCTCAACTCTTCCAGTTTCTTTTTAATAATTTCAAATGCACTTAGAAAACCACCATATCCTTCAATACGTTCCATAGGAATAGAGGTATCGCTTGAATAATATAGAAGTGCATAATCACTTATACGGTCATAAACGACATGAAAAACACCGCGGTTCGTTCGAACAACCATTTTTGGAGAAAAGCGGTTCATTATAACTGATGTTCTTATCTCATATTTCTCAAAGTCATCTATATCTAAAATCCTATCACACATCTCCTCAGCCTCATGAAGCGCTCCTGACAAATAAGGTATCTCCCAAGGCAGAAGAAAAGGAGTATGTTTCATATGTATATGTCCAAACTCTGCCACTTTGCTAACAGTTCTTTCGTCATCTACATTTTCTTCACCTATTTTATCTATATCTTCTTTAGTCACGTTATCACTGATTATACCAAGGAATCTATAATTAATGCAGACTTTTTTGTCGTCAATAAAAGAAAAAAACTGATACTGAAATAAATAACTGCAATTTTCACAAAACGGAATACGGACATAAACAGGATACGCCCGTTCTTGCAAGCTGTTAATCAGTTTCGCAAAATCACCCAAAGCCTGATATGCATCTACTACTGCTGCCTCATTATAAAAACCCGCATCTAATAGCTCATCAAGGTTAATAATGCGCCCACGCACCACCTTATACATATCAATTTCATAAATGTCACGCACATACTCTCCCGTAAATCCGGTATCAGCATCCTTACTGTTCCCGTCATTCCAAGTAATATGTCTACCGTCATAATTAGTGACCGTCCGTTTCGGCTTATCTTCATCCAATAGATAAGCGTGTATGGAAACCATTGTGTACCCTTCTTTTTTGACGCACTTAAACATAGCCTCACCGAACACTATAGGATAATCCCCTCGTTGAAAACTACATTTATGAGTATCAGAATTCACAACAACATACCTTTCGTAATTGTTATCACTATACTTTGGGCATTTAGCATTAAAGTAACCTTCTGCCAATGCAGCCATTGTTTCCATCTTTGAAATATTTGTCAAGTTCACAAACATAATTACATTACACTTTTTGCCATAATATTATATTACGGCAGATTAAAAAATCCGTGGCAAGAGAAATACAGGATAGACTGTGCATGAGCTCCTACACAGTTGCAATCCAGATTGCTCCAGTAACATTCAACCCCAATATGGGCATCCAGTCAAAATCTCTAAAAAAATAATAAAATGATTTTCCTTGACCCTTTTATGGATTTCCAGAATGCCATACCCTTGGACTTTTAAGTGTGCCTGGTTCTTATGCACTGCATATAGAAATTTTTCACATTTATACGCTGACGGTGCAAATGTAGATTATAAATCTCGTCCGACAAAACTTCCAGAGAATTATTTTAAATTTATTTTTATAATACATCATCCAAACGTTATGTTACGTAGATTCCCTGTACACAACTTTCCCCAACCAAGTACTTGACCGGAGTAACTCTTGTATATATTCCACCTGTATCTCTTAGATCTTTTATCCGTGTCTCCTACATGAATCTCCGAACAGAAATCGTTAAAAAATATTATATTTCCGTATATACAAGGTCACAACTTACCTGTTTTTTTCCATAATTTTGCAAACCGAATTAGAAAAGCAGGTATCAAGATGAAACTAAAGTATTATCAAATTTCCATTCGCTACGAGAACAAAATGCATGACTTCCACGGTTGGGGTGTAGCAGTACAGATTTGATTATTTCTATAAGAACTACTCGCCACGATGCGAAATGCCGGCTTCCCTTCTTTGGAGGCGGCATGATATAGGAACATATATTTATCATTATCAACTAAATTTCTTTTTTATTTTATGAGCAAAAAAAGATGGCTCATAGTACCGCTATGCGTAGTACTATGCAGTCAGGGTTCATTTGCCCAAACACTTACCAGGAAAGTTTTGGGCATTAACGAGATGTTCCGTCTGGCAGACGAGAACAGTCAGAGTATTCAAACGTATAAAACCGGGAAGGAAGTTACCGATGAGGCTTTGAAAGCTGCCAAGTCACAACGTTTGCCGGACATCAGCGCATCGCTCTCTTTCAGTTATTTGGGTGACGGGTATCTGTGGGACCGTGACTTCAAGAACGGGCAGAACATTCCAATGCCTCATTTTGGTAATAACTTTGCGCTGGAAGCACAACAGGTCATTTATGCAGGCGGTGCTATCAGCAGCAGTATTACTTTAGCAGAACTCAGTCAGCAAATGGCTGCGCTGGACTGGCAGAAGAACCGGCAGGAGATACGTTTTCTTCTGACCGGCTACTACCTGGATTTATATAAGTTGAATAACCAGGTACAAGTATTGCAGAAGAACCTCGATTTGACAGAACAGGTGATTCGCAATATGGAAGCCCGACGCACACAAGGAACAGCTCTGAAAAATGACATCACCCGTTATGAGTTACAAAAAGAGACATTGAAACTGCAATTAGCCAAAGTACAGGATGCATGCAAAATAATGAATCACCAACTGGTGACTACGCTGCATCTTCCTGCCGGAACGGAAATCATCCCCGACTCCACCCTACTGGACGAAGAAGTGAAGACTCTGGCGGAAAACGACTGGCAACTACTGGCTTCGCAGAGCAATGTCGGTTTGCAGCAAGCACAACTGGCAATGAAGATGAGCAAACAGAAAGTCAAACTGGAACGCTCGGAACTTCTTCCGAAAATAGCTCTCGTAGCCGGTGAGCATCTGGACGGGCCTATCACTATTGAAGTCCCCGTGCTGGATAATAACTTCAATTATTGGTATGTGGGGGTAGGAATCAAATACAATCTTTCATCACTGTTCAAGAACAACAAGAAAGTACGCCAGGCAAAACTGAATATGCGTAAGGCACAGGAAGAATATTCACTAGCGCAGGAACAGATAGAGAACGGCGTCCAAGCTAATTATGTCAATTTCCTGACCTCATTTACCGACCTTCGCACACAAGAGAAAAGCGTGGAGCTTGCCAATCAGAATTACGACGTAACCAGTAATCGCTATAAGAATGACCTTGCATTACTTACCGACATGCTCGATGCCAGCAACATGAAATTAAGCGCAGACCTCGGTCTGGTCAACGCACGTATCAACGTGGTTTACAGTTTCTATAAAATGAAATATATCACACATACCCTTTAATTGAAAATCAATTACTCATACCCTTTTAAATAGAACAGATTATGATAGCTAGAAAGACTCAAAAGATTATATACAACATTCTGATTCTTTGTTTTCTCATTGGTGGTGCCACTTATGTTTGTTCCCGGTTCATTCATTTGGGAAACATCGAATATACCGACAATGCACAGGTGAAACAACATATCACACCTATTAATACCCGTGTACCGGGATTTATCAAGAAGATATGCTTTGAAGAATATCAGCAAGTACACAAAGGTGATACTCTCGTTATTATTGAGGATGCGGAATTCTGTCTTCGTGTAGCACAGGCGGAAGCGGATTTGGCCAATGCCACTGCGGGACGGCAGGCAACGACCATAGGCATTGCCACTACCCAAAACAATCTGAGCGTAAGTGACGCAAGCATTGAAGAAGTACGTGTACAAATGGAAAATGCCCAACGTGAACTGAACCGTTTTGAGAAATTATTGCAGGAAGATGCTGTGACGAAGCAGCAATATGATAATGTGCATACGGCTTATGAAACAGCCAAAGCCCGTTACGAACAGGTATCGCGTGCCAAACAATCTACGTCTTTAGTGAAAAGCGAACAGACACATCGCCTAGGACAGAACGAAGCAGGTGTCCGCCTGGCAGAAGCTGCTTTAGAGCTTGCCCGTCTGAATCTTTCCTATACGGTTATCATCGCCCCGTGTGACGGTACAACAGGAAAGAAAGAGATTCTGGAGGGTCAGTTGGTTCAACCGGGACAGACCATGGTGGATATTGTAGACAGCAGCGATTTGTGGGTAATCGCCAATTATCGTGAAACCCAGCTTTCCAATATCAGAGAAGGCGCAGATGTGGAAATGACAGCAGATGCAGTGCCGGGCGTCACTTTCAAAGGTATCGTCGAATCCATTTCCGATGCTACGGGAGCGGCTTTCTCAATGATTCCGCAGGACAATGCAACCGGGAACTTTGTAAAGGTAGAACAGCGAATCCCCGTCCGCATCAGCCTGAAAGGAAACAAGACGGAAGATTTAAAACGCTTGCGTGCCGGTTTCAATGTAGAATGTGAGGTGAAATATTAACGTATGGGAACACCTGTTTTAAATGGCCCTTTCGTGATGCCTATGTTCCGTAGCTTCGTACCGCGGAAGATACAACCATGGATTTATCTGTTCATTGCCGTTACTTTCCAACTTTCGGGCGGGGTGTATTTGGGAGCATTGAACCAGATGATCGGGGGAATGGCGTTGATGCGTGAGGATATATTGATGTGTATGTACGCCAATCTCGCAGGTATGGCTATCTACTTCCCCTTGCTGTTCCGCATGAAGTTCCGTTTTACAAATAAGACGTTGCTCACATCGGCTGCATTGGGGGTATTGGTCTGTAACCTGATTGCTCCGCATATTACTTTCCTTCCGCTATTGTGGTTGATATGTTTCATCGAAGGCATGTGCAAAATCCAGGGAACCTTTGAATGTATGTCCAACATTCAGTTGTGGATGACGCCCAAACGGGATTTTACCGTTTTCTTTCCCTGGCTTCACATCGTCGTCTTAGGAAGCATCCAGTTGTCCGACCTGATAACGACTTATCTGATGTATCATTATCACTGGACATATATGAATCTTTTCATTGCAGGATTGATGATAATAGTCCTGTTGATACAGACCATTTGCGTAAAGCATTTCCGGTTTATGCGCAAGTTTCCGTTGTTCGGCATTGACTGGCTGGGGGCAGCGTTATGGGCGGCATTGCTGGCCGAGATAGCTTTCCTCTTCAACTACGGTGACTGGTATGACTGGTGGAACAGTCCGGTTATCCGTCAGTTGTCGGTAGCTATCCTGATAACCCTGTTTTTTTGCATCTGGCGCATGCTGACTATCCGTCACCCATTCTTAGAGCCTAAAATGTGGAGTTACCGCTACCTCTTACCTTTATTGGGACTAATCACACTAGTGGAAGCATTTCTGGCAACCGAGCATGTATTGGAAGAAGTTTTTTATGAGGAAGTGATGAAGTATGAGGAGCTGGTAAGCGTGCAATTGGCGTGGTTTGCTATTATTGGTATAGTAATCGGCTGCGTATTCTCTTATTGGTGGATGCATATCAAACACTATAATTATGTACGTCTTATCATTGTCGGTTTCTTAGGGCTTATCGGCTATCTGATAGGGTTCTATCTGACAATCTCTACTGATATTCACATCTCACAGCTTTATCTTCCGACAATATGCCGGGGATTCGCCTATGCGGTATTAAGCGCCACCTTTATGGTCTGCCTGGAAGAAATAATGACTTTCCAACATTTTTTCCAATCGTTAAGTGTATTCAATATGCTTCACATGGTAGTCGGCGGTGTATTGGGTTGCGCGATCTATGCACAAGGACTGGCTTATTACGTTCCTGATAACCTGGCACGCTACGGGGCGGCAATCGACCATGTATCATTCAGCAGCAGTCCGTTCAATCTCGGCCATTACATGGAAGAGTTTATCAGTCAGATGATGGAAGTGAGCATCAAGCAGATTTATGGCTGGGTGGCTTATGCCTGTATCTTCCTATTCCTGCTGTTGCTGCTTTATGATTTCCCGGTGCGCCGTTCGTTGAAAAGCATGCCAAGCTGGAAAGAAGTGGCACGTGATGTAAAAAATACATTTTGGCGTACCACACATACACCATCCGAAAAAGAATAAGTAATAGAATTAGAAGCACGGCTGTTTAAGTATCAACCGTGCTTCTTTCAGAAACAGGACACAATTACAGTCAAACTACATATCGACTCATTATTTTAGTCATTTTGCTATAAAATTAATAGAAATTATCTCCGAAAGACGACAGATTCAAACTTTTATTCCTACATTTGCAGCCAAATGATAACTTATTAATAAAAATACAGATACCATGGCTAAAATAACCAAAGAAGCCGCTTTGCTCTATCACTCACAGGGCAAACCCGGTAAAATTGAGGTAGTACCTACCAAACCCTACAGTACACAAACCGACTTATCTCTCGCTTACTCTCCCGGTGTGGCAGAACCATGCCTCGAAATAGAAAAGAACCCACAGGATGCTTATAAATATACAGCCAAAGGTAATCTGGTAGCCGTAATCTCAAACGGTACAGCAGTTTTGGGATTGGGCGACATCGGCGCCTTAAGCGGTAAACCGGTAATGGAAGGTAAAGGTTTACTTTTCAAAATCTATGCAGGTATCGATGTGTTCGACATCGAAGTCAACGAAAAAGATCCTGATAAATTTATCGAAGCTGTAAAAGCCATCGCTCCTACTTTCGGAGGTATCAACCTGGAAGATATCAAAGCACCCGAATGTTTTGAGATAGAACGCCGCCTGAAAGAAGAGCTTGACATCCCTGTGATGCATGACGACCAACACGGAACGGCCATCATCTCGAGTGCCGGACTGGTAAACGCCTTGCAAGTGGCCGGTAAGAAGATAGAAGATGTGAAAATCGTTGTCAATGGTGCAGGTGCTTCCGCCGTATCGTGCACGAAGCTCTACGTATCATTGGGCGCCCGCCTCGAAAATATCGTCATGCTCGACAGCAAAGGCGTTATCAGCAAGGCACGCACGGACTTGAACGAACAGAAACGTTATTTCGCAACCGACCGTACCGACATTCATACACTGGCCGAAGCAATCAAGGGAGCAGACGTATTCCTCGGCCTGTCAAAAGGAAATGTATTATCCCAGGATATGGTGCGCAGCATGGCCTCCTCGCCCATCGTGTTCGCTTTGGCAAACCCCACACCCGAGATTTCATATGAAGACGCCATGGCTGCCCGTCCCGACGTGTTGATGGCAACCGGACGTTCGGACTATCCGAACCAGATTAATAATGTAATCGGTTTCCCGTATATCTTCCGCGGAGCGCTCGACACTCAGGCAAAAGCAATCAACGAAGAGATGAAGATTGCCGCCGTACACGCCATTGCCAATCTGGCCAAACAACCCGTGCCCGATGTGGTGAACGAAGCTTACCATGTGAACAACTTCACTTTCGGTCCGGAATACTTTATCCCGAAACCGGTAGATCCGCGTCTGATTACGGAAGTATCTATCGCCGTGGCCCGTGCCGCTATGGAGAGTGGTGTGGCCCGCAAGAATATCGAGAACTGGGATGAATATAAAACGCATCTCCGCGAATTGATGGGACAGGAATCTCAGTTGACCCGCCAACTCTACGATACCGCCCGCCGCAACCCGCAACGTGTGGTATTTGCCGAAGGCGGACACCCCAACATGCTGAAAGCCGCTGTCGAAGCTAAATCGGAAGGAATCTGCCACCCTATTATATTAGGTAACGAAGAACGCATCGAGAAACTGGCCAAGGAACTCGACCTGAGCCTGGACGGAATCGAAATCATCAACCTTCGCCACGACCGTGAGGCAGAACGACGCGAACGTTATGCCCACATCCTCTCTCAGAAACGTGCCCGCGAAGGCGCTACATATGAAGAGGCCAACGACAAGATGTTCGAGCGCAACTACTTCGGTATGATGATGGTTGAAACCGGAGACGCGGATGCTTTCATCACCGGATTATACACCAAATACAGCAATACCATCAAAGTAGCGAAAGAAGTTATCGGCATCCGTCCGGAATACAAGCATTTCGGAACCATGCACATCCTGAATTCCAAAAAGGGAACTTACTTCCTGGCTGACACTTTGATCAACCGCCATCCGGATACTTCCACTCTGATAGATATAGCCAAGCTGGCCGACCAAACTGTCAGATTCTTCAATCATACCCCGGTGATCTCCATGCTGAGCTATTCTAACTTCGGTTCCGACCAGGCAGGAAGCCCGCTGAAGGTACACGAAGCAGTAGCTTATATGCAGAAAGAATATCCCGAACTGGCTATTGACGGTGAAATGCAGGTGAATTTTGCCATGAACCGTGAACTCCGTGACTCCAAGTACCCCTTCACCCGCCTCAACGGAAAGGATGTGAATACATTGGTATTCCCCAACCTAAGCTCTGCCAATGCAGGATATCAGTTGTTGCAAGCCATGGACCCGGATACCGAATTTATCGGCCCGATCCAAATGGGGCTGAACAAGCCGATCCATTTTACAGATATCGAAAGCTCGGTACGCGACATCGTGAACATCACCGCCGTGGCTGTGATCGACGCTATTGTAGAAAAGAAAAAAGCTAATAAATGAAACGTCCTTTATCCAAATCACAAATAGTTTGTATCATTCTGCTTTGGGTGGCGCTTTGTTACATAGTATTGGTATACGCCGAACGTATTGACGGTCCTACCATACTTATGCTTATCATTTCGGCAGCATTAGTCTTTATTCCCGTCTACAAATCACTTAAAAAGAATAAATAATATCTTTTTATTCCTTTTTTGCGGCATAAAATATCAATTTTGATGTTTTATGCCGTTTTTCTTTATAAAATGCTTGTTAGTTCGATTTTTATGTTTACTTTTGCAACGTCATCAACAGAGAGACGATAGAATTTAAAAACAATCATATTAAAAGAAAAAAGAATTATGAATGCAGCTAAGGTATTAGAAGATTTGAAGAGAAGGTTCCCCAACGAACCGGAGTATCATCAGGCAGTAGAAGAAGTTCTTTCTACGATTGAAGAAGAATACAACCAACATCCTGAATTCGACAAAGCCAATCTGATTGAACGTCTTTGCATTCCAGACAGAGTATACCAGTTCCGTGTGACTTGGGTAGACGATAAAGGCAACGTGCAGACCAACATGGGTTACCGTGTTCAGCACAACAACGCCATCGGCCCGTACAAAGGAGGTATCCGCTTCCATGCTTCTGTAAACCTTGGTATTCTTAAATTCCTTGCTTTCGAACAAACCTTTAAAAACTCACTGACTACCCTGCCGATGGGTGGTGGTAAAGGTGGCTCGGACTTCTCTCCGCGCGGAAAGTCAAATGCCGAAGTAATGCGTTTCACTCAGGCCTTCATGCTTGAACTGTGGCGCCATATCGGTCCTGAAACCGACGTACCTGCCGGTGACATCGGTGTGGGTGGCCGCGAAGTAGGTTTCATGTTCGGTATGTACAAAAAGCTCTCTCACGAGTTCACCGGAACATTCACCGGTAAAGGTCGCGAGTTCGGCGGTTCACTGATCCGTCCGGAAGCTACAGGTTATGGTAACATCTACTTCCTGATGGAAATGCTGAAGACAAAAGGAACTGACCTGAAAGGTAAAGTTTGTCTGATCTCCGGTTCGGGTAACGTGGCTCAGTATACCGCCGAAAAAGTGTTGGAACTGGGCGGTAAAGTGGTTACCATGTCCGATTCCGATGGTTACATCTACGATCCGGACGGTATCGACCGCGCTAAACTGGACTACATCATGGAGCTGAAGAACCTCTACCGCGGACGCATCCGCGAATATGCCGAAACTTACGGATGTAAATACGTTGAAGGAGCCCGTCCCTGGGGTGAGAAAGGCGATATCGCATTGCCTTCGGCCACTCAGAACGAACTTAACGGTGACGACGCACGCAAACTGGTTGCCAACGGTGTCATGGCAGTATCCGAAGGTGCCAACATGCCTTCTACTCCGGAAGCTATCAAAGTGTTCCAGGATGCCAAGATCCTGTATGCCCCGGGTAAAGCAGCCAATGCGGGTGGTGTATCCGTTTCAGGATTGGAAATGACCCAGAACTCTATCAAACTGAGCTGGAGCTCTGAAGAGGTAGACGAAAAGCTGAAGAGCATCATGAAGAATATCCATGAAGCTTGCGTACAATACGGTACAGAACCGGACGGATACGTAAACTATGTGAAAGGTGCTAACGTGGCCGGATTTATGAAGGTTGCCAAAGCAATGATGGCACAGGGAATCTTATAATCAGCAAAGAATTCAATCATAATGTCATAGTAGAAGTCCCCGTATCTCTGTAACAGGAGTACGGGGATTTTCATTTCAAACTGTCAATGCAAGTGCTTGAAGAGAAAGAGCACAAAGATGGGATACTAAAAAATGTACTCAAGCTCCGGAACAGCAAAATAAAATATCTCCTTATTCAACATCACCTCCGCATTCCATTAATCGTTCAGCAACAAAAAAAATAATATTAACAGACTATTTAAACAGACAGTCCGGACAGTTTGCTATAAAAGAACTTATTGACATCAAAAAAATAAAAACAATCGTCCCAATCTTTCATAAAACGAAAAAGTAATCTCTTTTTTTAGTTCATTAAAAATTTGCTTGTTTGTTTTAAACCATTTACTTTTGGAATTTTAAAAACCAAAGCCTTATTTTTGAAAAAATCACAATCAGCCTTATATTCTACTAAATGATTTTAAATAACGAGCCTAAGAAGAAGAAATTTGAGCAGTTTTTCATTATGACTTACCCAAAAGTCAAAGCGTTTGCATGGAAATTGTTGAAATCAGAAGAAGATGCAGAAGATATTGCCCAAGATATATTCGCAAAATTATGGACCCATCCTGAGATTTGGGAAAATCAGGAAACTTGGAACAACTACATTTATACTATGGTCCGCAATCATATTTATAACTTTCTAAAACATAAATCAATCCAACAGACCTATCAGGAGCAGTGTACAAAGGAGGAACTGACTATATCCGAAACAGATATTCACGATCAACTTTATGCCAAGGAAAGTGAACTTCTGATAAAACTTACGATTGCCAATATGCCCGAACAGAGAAGAAAGATCTTCCGGATGAGCCGGACACAGGAAAAGAGCAATCAGGAAATTGCCGATGAACTGAATATTTCAGTTCGTACGGTAGAGCGTCACATCTATTTGGCATTAATCGACTTAAAAAAAGTGCTCCTCACCCTATTTTTTTTCTACCTCGGTTGAGTAATCAGCCACAACTAATTGTCTTATCTATATAAAGGCTATAAAAATGAAGAATTATATTCAGAGAATCATCCGTTTGTTTGCAGCTTCCGATCCCGACAAAAAGGTCACCGGAGAAATTCACCGATGGCTGCTCGGCCAAGAGCACGCCGAGGAAAAGGAAACGGCCCTGCACGACTTATGGAACGAAACGGAAGGAAAGGTCGACCAGACCACCTGGGATTCTCTCGCATCAGTATATACCAAAGTCGGAGCCAACTCCGGAAGCAGACATCAGCCACGCATCCGTTTTGCATATTACGCGGCTGCGATAGCGCTGTTGATCGTATCGGTTTCGGTTACTTTTCAAATGACCAAACAGCACTTCTCCGAGGCTCCCCTAATTGAGAACATAACACCGGACGGATGTCTAAATACCCTTCGTCTTCCGGACGGCAGCATAGTACAAACCAACTCGGGCAGCATCTTGCTCTATCCCGAAAAGTTCAAAGGTGAAACCCGCACGGTTTACTTAATCGGTGAGGCCAACTTCAAAGTAAAGAAAAACACCGGCCAGCCTTTTATAGTCAGATCGGGCACCATGGCAGTGACAGCCTTGGGAACCGAGTTCAATGTCGCCGCTTATCCGGAAGAGAACGAAATGATTGCAACCCTGATTCATGGAAAAATAAAAGTGGAATGCGACAATGGAAAAGAGAGTTATATTGTCACTCCCGGACAACAGGTCACTTACCATAAGAGCACGGGAAAAAGCAAGCTTGCCGAAGCAAATATTGAAGACGTTACAGCCTGGCAAAAAGGGATGTACGTATTCAGAGGAGTTACTATGTCGGCAATCCTGAACGAACTGGAAAGACGCTACGCGGTCACCTTCCAGTATAACGCCAATTTATTTAATGATGATAAATTCAACTTCCGTTTCCGTGAGAAATCCACTTTAGAAGATATCCTGAATATCATGCAGGAAGTCGTGGGAGGATTCAACCATGAACTGAAGGGGAATATATGTTACATTAAACGGGATGCAAAAAAATAAAATGATTTAGTATATTTATTTGTTTAACCTTAAAAACAACTATTTAGCATGTAAAAAAGTATCCGGAAAGAGGCGGCCACCTAATTCCGGATATGAAATCTGAATTCTTAGCGTTAAAGCTTATGCTTTACTTTTTGGGAAATAAATATTATGATTTAACACTAAAATTCGTTCAAATCTATGAATTTTTATCGATTAAAGTCTATTTTTTTTATAATTTTTAGCTGTTTTATTCTACAAACAGCTGCCTTTGCTCAAAACAACGTAAAAATAACGATCAAAAAAAAGAATATCACGTTGCAGGAAGCATTGCGGGAAGTTGAGAAACAATCTGATTATCTGATTGCTTTCAACGAATCCAAACTTGAGAACACCAAACGCGTTAACCTGAATATTAATGCTGAATCTCTGGAAAAGACACTGGCTTCTATCCTGTCCGGAACGGGTCTTTCCTACAAAATCAAAGACAAATATATCATGATTATTCCGCAATCAAAAGTGGAAGTCGAAAGCAAGAAACTGTCGGGGATAGTGAAAGATGACAAAGGAGATCCCTTGATCGGAGTCAACGTCTCTTTCAAAGACAGCCCTACCGGAACCGTCACCGGTCTTGACGGCCGGTTTTCCATCCTGGCTGCCAAAGGAAATATCATTGAATTCTCCTACGTAGGCTATACCACCAAATATATTACAGTGGGTGATGCTTCTTCACTGACTGTCGTATTGGACGAAGACGCCAAAGCGCTGGACGAGGTTGTCGTCACCGCACTGGGTATCAAACGTGCAGAGAAAGCGCTGAGTTACAGTGTTCAGCAGGTAAAGTCGGATGCTATCAACAGTGTGAAAGATGCCAACTTCGTAAACGGATTAACCGGAAAAGTAGCGGGTGTGTCCATCAACCGGAGCTCCTCGGGCATCGGCGGAGCAACCCGCGTAGTCATGCGCGGGGCCAAGTCCATTGTAGGAAACAATAATGTGCTCTATGTGGTGGACGGTATGCCCATCGGCAACCCCTCAAAAGGTGAAATCAATAATGATTACAGTACTCCGGGAGGAGGTGAAGGCATTTCCGATTTCAACCCGGAAGACATCGAGAGTTTATCGATACTGACAGGTCCCGCCGCTGCGGCCTTATATGGTTCATCGGCAGCCAACGGTGTTATCCTGATCAACACTAAAAAAGGTCAGGAAGGCAAACTGAAAATCTCAATCTCCAACAATACGGAGTTTATGACTCCTTACGTAATGCCGGAATTTCAGAATCAATACGGTAATGCAAAAGGATCCTACAAGAGTTGGGGTGAGATGTTGCAACAGCCTTCAACGTTCCGCCCGAAAGACTTCTTTAAGACAGGCGCCAATATCATGAATGCCGCCAATTTTTCAGTAGGAAACAAAAATAATCAAACGTTCGTATCGGTGGCAACCACGAATTCCACCGGCATCATCCCCAACAACGAATACTATCGTTATAACTTCACATTGCGCAACACTGCGAGTATGCTGAATGACAAACTCCATCTTGACCTGGGAGCCAGTTATGTTCTGCAAGGTGACCAGAACATGCTGTCGGCAGGACGTTACTTTAATCCGCTGGTACCTCTGTATCTCTTTCCGCGGGGTGAAGATTTTGAAGCGGTCAAAGTGTACGAACGATATGACACCAACCGCAAGTTCCCCATACAGGAATGGTCGTATGGTGACCAGGGCCTGAACCTGGAAAACCCGTACTGGATTGTGAACCGCGAAATGTTTGTTTCCAAAAAGAAACGTTATATGTTTTATGCCAACGTAAAATACGACATTCTGAGCTGGCTGAACATAGCAGGACGTATACGAGTGGATAACACCAACACCACATCCGAACGTAAACTGCATGCTTCGACAATCAAGCTGCATGCCCAGTCGGACAAGGGAGCATATAACCAAAGTATGGAAGAGTATCAGCAGACCTATGCAGATATCATGCTGAATGTGAACAAAAATCTCGGTGACTTCAATCTGACAGCAAACGCCGGATTCAGTTATGAAGATCACCTGACTACCGGCATGGGCATCGGAGGGAAACTGTTTACTGTCCCCAACCTGTTCTCTGCCTATAACTTCGATCCGTCTTCCGGCCCCGGTTCGCAATCGCACATCCATACACGAAACAATTCGGTGTTTGTAAGTACTGAATTGGGCTATAAAAGTATGCTTTATCTCACCCTGACCGGACGGCAGGAATGGGCTTCCCAGTTAGTCAACTCCGACCAGCCCACCTATTTCTATCCTTCCGTCGGAGTGTCGGGCGTAATCTCCGAAATGGTAAGTCTGCCTAAATTCATTTCATTCTGGAAGATGAGAGCTTCATTCGCTGAAGTAGGAGGACCGATCAATTATACCGGATTGACTCCCGGAACCGTCACCGATCCCATGAAAGGCGGAGTCATCAATCCGATATCGATTTACCCTTTCCCGAACTTTAAGGCAGAACAAACCAAATCGTATGAGTTGGGAACTAACCTGAGACTTTTCAACAATAAAATCAATATCGACGCCACGGTTTATCTGACAGATACCTATAATCAGACCTTCCTCTCCAGTATGTCTCCTGCTTCGGGATATTCGGGTTTCTATGTACAGGCAGGTAAGGTACGCAACAAAGGTATCGAACTGTCATTGGGTTATAACGACCGGTTCGGAAAAGTGGGATATGCCACCAATCTGACTTACACAGCCAACCGAAATAAAATCATGAAGATGGTGCATGACTACAGGAACCCGGCGGACGGCTCGCTGTTCAGCATCACCGAACTGACCCTGCAGGATAAAGGAGGAGTTTACCTGCGGGAGAAGGACGCAATCGGGGATGTATACGTAAAAGGTATCCTTGCCAGAGGCAAAGACGGTAAACTGATCGAAGAAGAAGGAGGGTATAAAGTAGACCGCTCACAACGTATCAAGATAGGATCGGTCAATCCGGATTTTTCAATAGGCTGGAGACATAATGTAACCTGGAACAACCTTACTCTGGACCTGTTGTTCAACGGACGCTTCGGAGGTATCGTAACCTCTTCCACCCAAGCCTTCCTCGACGACTACGGTGTATCGAAAGACACTTATAAAGCGCGTCAGAACGGTGGTGTATGGGTGAACGGAACACAATATGATGCGGAAAAGTATTATACGACCATCGGTGGCGAACAACTGATGGCATATTATGCATACAAAGCAACCAACATCCGCCTTCAAGAAGCCAGCCTGAGCTATACACTGCCGGGCAAATGGTTCGGTAATGTGATCAACCGGCTGACGGTTTCCGCCATCGGACGCAATTTGTGGATGATCTATAATAAAGCTCCATTCGATCCGGAAATGACCTCTTCGACAGGTACTTATAACCGGGGAGATGTCTTTATGCCACCCAGTTTGCGTAGTGTGGGATTTAGCGTAAAGATTGAATTATAACCTTAAAAAAAATGCAACACTATGAAATTAAATAAAGTAAAGAATATGTGGAGAACTCTATCGGTCATAGCCCTCTTGGGTTCAACACTATGCACCTCGTGTATATCCGAAGATATCAACCGGAACCCGTTGCTCCCGACGAAAGAAGATGAAAAGATGGACGGAGTTATTTACGGAGCCTACCTGCCCAATCTTGAAAAAAGTGTAATCCCCATCGGCACCGCTTCAGAAAGTACAGAACCGGTAAACCGCTATCAGATCGGAGTAAATCTGGCCGGTGACGCCTGGGCGGGATACATGTCTCCCCGCGACAACAAATTCAACGGCAGCAAGAATTTCACCAACTACTTCATGTACGAAAACTGGGTGAACTATGTGTATTCTTTTATGGTGACGGATGTATATTCGCCATGGATGCAGATAAAACGCATCTCGCAGGATGAAGGAACAAGAAATGACGAGATTTATGCCTTAGCCCAGATCATTAAGATCGCGGCTCTGCACCGCACTACGGATATGTTTGGCCCGATTCCCTACTCACAAGTGGGCAAAGGTTCTTTTAAAGTGGCATACGACTCCCAGGAAAGCGTATACCGCTCTTTTCTGAAAGAGCTGGAAGAGGCTGTCCAAACCTTGGACGATTACTCGAATAAGAGCAAAGAAGTATTGCCTGCCTTCGACATTGTTTATAACGGCGATGTCAATAAATGGATGCGCTTTGCCAATTCGCTGATGCTTCGCCTGGCCATCCGTGTCCGCTTTGCCGATGCAGGACTTGCCAAAGAATATGCGGAGAAAGCCGTGAAACATCCCGCAGGCATGATCGACAGCAAAGAACTGGCAGCCCAGATGGGTAAAGGCGCCGGCCTGCAAATGAAGAATCCGCTGAAAGTGATTAATGAAGAATACAATGACACCCGCATGGGAGCCACCATCTATTCTTATCTGGCAGGATATAATGACGCCCGTGCTTCCGTATACTTTGTCAACAACAATGGCTTCAAGGCCGTACGGTGCGGAATCGCCAAGTCCGGAGACGCTTACAACGGGTTCACACGCCCCAACGTGCATGAAGACGATCCCCTCTATTGGATGAAAGCGTCCGAAGTATGCTTCTTGAAAGCCGAAGGAGCATTGGCCGGATTCGATATGGGCGGCAGTGCCGGTGACTTCTACAACGCAGGCATCCGTATATCGTTCAGCGAAAATGGACTGAGCAATTCATCGGCCGAGAACTATCTGAAGGATCACACCCGTAAACCGGCCAACTATACCGACACCGCCAATGGTGAGTTAAGTGCAAACGCTCCAAGCAGCATCACTATCCGCTGGGAAAACGGAGCTACGGAAGAAGAGAAGCTGGAACGTATCATCACTCAAAAATATCTCGCCATCTTCCCCAACGGGCAAGAGGCATGGACCGAGTGGAGACGTACCGGATATCCCCGCCAAATAGTCGTTGCCGAAAATAAAACGAACTCCGCAGTATTGATCGGAAACGGATACGACCTGGGAGGCGTAAGGAGACTGCCCTATCCCCGCACCGAATATGAACAAAACAGCGAAAACCTCCACAACGCCATCAGCCAGTATTTGGGAGGAGTAGACAATGCTGCCACCAAAGTATGGTGGGACAAAAAAAGCAAATAGTAATGAACCTGAAAATTAAAGAAACATGAATATGAGAAATACCATTTTTACATTTATCGGAGTAGCATTGTTGGTAGGCTTCGTCGCATGCGATGACTGGACCTCACCGGAGAAACTCGATGTAGAAAACGAAGCAGTGGGTGACCTTTACTCCAAACGCGACTCCATCAAGTGGGCCGAAGAAGAAAAAAGGCATAAAGAGAACGAAGCTGCCTACGAAAAATACCTGGAGAACCTGAGAGCTTACAAAAGCACCAAACACCCCATTATGTTCGGGTGGTTCAATGCCTGGCAACCGGACGGAGCGGGAAAATATCCCCGGCTGTCTCTTTTGCCGGACAGCATGGATGTTGTTTCGATATGGGGAAACTGGCACTCTCTGAGCGAAGAAAAAATCAAAGAGCTGCGGAGTGTGCAGGCCAAAGGAACCAAAGTCATTATCGGCTGGATTATAGAAGACATAGGCGACCAGATAAAATGGGGACGCGACCAATGGCCCGCCGATGATACACAAGCCATCAAAGAGTATGCGAAAGCCATCGTAGACACAATCAACAAATACGGCTACGACGGATTCGACTATGACTATGAACCCTCGTACGCATCGCCGTTCAAGCCGGGCAACCATTGCGGTAATTTGACTTCTTGCTCACGCGATTATAATAAAGAGAAAGAAATCTTGTTTATGAAGACCATGCGCGAGCTTCTGGGACCGGACAAACTGTTTCATCTGAACGGCTCTATCCATTGGCTGGACCCGCGTGCGGCACAGTATTTCGACCGTTTTGTCGTTCAATCTTACAGCGGGTCGGCTTCCAGTTTCGAGAGATGGACCAATGATATCCAGAACCGCCTGAATATCAAACCCGAACAGCTTATTTTTACGGAAAGCTTTCAGAACAAGCCCGGTGCACGAAGCAGATTTCCGGGCACATACGCCGGTTATGTGGCTTCCAAACAAGGCAATGTGGGAGGAATCGGAGTTTTTCATATTAACGAAGACGCATTTGAAGACGAAGCTTACGTTAATATCAGAAAAGCCATATCTATCATGAATCCTCCGGTAAAATAATTAACCTAAAACAGTTTGAAACATGAAATGTAACGTATCTTATAAATATCTGTTTATTGCGATCGGCATGTTTTGCCCGTTCTTTTCTGCCTGTGACTATGCCGACGGAGAAGGTTCAGGCTCTGAAAACGCAGTATATATGGAAACCCCTGATAATAAAGGTATCACCAACTTCACTTTAGAACCCGATGGCGGAACAACTTATCTGACTCCCCGGCTGGCCAATATCAGCCAAAGCCCGGTGAACATACAAGTGGGCTATGATAAAGAGGCTTTGGACAAGTATAACAAAGCCAACGGAGCCTCGTATGAACCCCTTCCGCCTTCCGCCTTTAAACTGACAGATGCGGAAGGGAAAGAGCTTTCCGGTGCAGAAGGCATACAGGTACCCGCCGGTGACTTTTCAGCAAAAATAATGGTGAAAGTGGGACAACTGGATTCCAAGGATTTCCCCGCCAACAAGAAATACGCTATTCCGCTGAGTATCATGGGGGCTTCCAAATATTCACTGATTCCCTCACAACGCAGTGCGATCCTGCTCCTGAATCGCTCCATCCTTTCGTCAGTAGCCAAGGTCAGCGGTGGAGAAGGTATCCGGATAAAACCTGCCGGAATGCACACAAAGGCCGAATGGACCATTCAAATGAGCGCCATCTATTCAAGCCTGACCCGAAACAACCTGACCACAGCCTATCTGAGCGGCGGAACAGGAGGAGAGTTCTATACCCGCATTTCATCTACCGCCGGCATACAAGTGAAAAACGGACGCGATGGTGACGACACATGGACTCAGATACCTCTGCAAGCAGGTAAATGGTTGCACATCACGTATGTGCATAAGGATAAGAAAACGACAGTCTATGTCAACGGAAAAGTCCAGAAGGTTTTCGAGAACAGTGCCATCACCTTTGGTGAGAACAGCATGATCATAGTCGGAAACTCCGGTTACCGGAACGACTATCTGCGAGAAATACGCTTATGGGATAAGGCGTTGACAGAATCGGAAATCAACGATTACTTATACCTCCCGATGGATCCGGAAACACCACATCTCATTTCGTATCTGCCACTGAGCAAAGAGGCGGGGATCAAAGACCTGAAAGCTCCCGCCGATATGGAGAATGTGACCACGAAAGCCCGCATTGAATATGTGGAAAACGTTAAATTTCCGGCAGATGAATTAGTAATTGTAAATCAAGAATAAAAAAGAGTTCAGAATGAAAAGAAGAATAAAATCCACCTCAAGCATATTATGGGTTCTATTGCTCATCTTGTCAGTATCGTGCAGTAAAGATGAAATACAGATAGTAGATCAGGATACAAGTTGGCAAATGGACAATAAGTATATCGAAGAAGATATCCGTGAACAACTCGGCATCGACCCGTTCACTGATCTGGTGTACTTGGGATACTATGGCAAGCCTTATATACAGCTGGAAGCAACCAACGACCTGGTAAGTACCACCCTGGTAGGAAAGAACGAACTTTCGTTCAAAGTAAAAGTGACAAAGCCCTACAAAGAAGACATCCAGGTCAATCTTATCAAAGAAGACAAATTGATGGCCGATTTTCCTGAAATGGTGGAAGGTATCCCCCTCTTTCCGAACGAAAGCTGCACCTTTGAGAGTAGTGTGCTGAAAGCGGGTGAACTGGAAACGACAGTCAAACTGACCCTCAAGGATGTTGAGAAGTTAAACAACCTATCGGGTTATGTGATGGCAATAAAGCTGACGATGGAAGGATCGCATGAACATTTGGCAATCGCCCGGACCCGCTCGGCATACTTTGTGAAACTAAATCTTTCTATACGCCTGGACAATATCGATTCAAGCAATAAAAAGATCGAAGGAGAAGGCTTCAACAAAGAAATCGGGTTTAAATCGGATATACGACCGGAGAAATTAGGTTCGCTAAACGATGGTAACTTTACAGCCAACAACTGGTATACCTCCAACGCCCACAATTATCTGACGATTATTCTGCCGGAAAAACAGTTACTCAAAGGGTTCAGGCTGGACACCAACAAATCGACAAGTGGCTCGTATATGCTTAAGTCCTGTAGAGTGATGGTTGAAACACCGGATGGGAATTGGGTGAACCATGGAGTATTCGACCGTAAGGTCATGGATGGAATTGCTTATATAAGCTTTAAAAAACCGGTGGAATGTACTAAAGTACGTTTCGAGAATATGATGGCCTTCAATGGCAGATTTTCCGTTGATGTAAATGAAGTCACAGCTTTCCGGTAAAGCAAGATTTCATTACTTTTTATTCACACCGTGAAGGGGTGGGACTGTTAATTCATAAGTCCCGCCCCTTCCTTAAAACCATGTGACAGCACATTAATATACAAACAGGTGAAGCAGTACCCTTCTCCATGTTATGCCTCTGAACGCATTTCATATTCCTTACTATCTTTAGTGAGGATAAGAAACTTTTCTGTATCTATCTGATTAATAGAATTTAATTGAGGAGTAATAAGTTGTTGGTAACGATTTGGCGAAAGTCAAGTTGCACTAATAGTCCATGCTTTGCTTACATCAAAACAACTCTATGCAAATATAGAGGAAATTTTGTTAACAACCAAAATATTCAGAAGTATTATAACAGAGACCAATCCTTTTCAGTCTCTGTTATAATTTAAGATTTAGACTATTTCTTTTTTCTCTTATTTGTATTCAGTTTTTGAATATCCTTCTCCAACTCTTTGATGCTTTCCAATCGCTCCAACTGTTTTTGTACCTCCTTGTATTTGTCATACTCATTAGCGGCTTTTTGCAGTGCCAATTTATGAGAAATAGACCCAGCGTGTTCCAATATATTTTTGTCATTCATCGTAAGTACCTGCTTCAGTTTCTCAATCCAATCCCGCATATACATTGGTTTGTGTTGTATTGCTTGAGTCTCTGCATAAGCGAGGAATTGTTCTACAATTAATTTCAAAAGCCCAATCTCCTCTTCATTCAAGTAATTCTTTCCAATTTCCACATCTGCTTTACGAACCTTGTTAGGCAGAGATGTTGATGTCAGTCCCATTTGCGGCAATGCGGCATTTGCCCGATAATAGATCAACTCCGCTGCAGTTTTACCACTAACCGCCCAAAGAAGTTTGTTTTGTACCTCTTTATAAAAGGCAAGGGTCATTTCATCGGACGGGTCATAATCAATACTAGTGGCGTAAATATCCTTGATTTGTTGATAGAAAAGCCGTTCTGACAAGCGAATCTCTCGAATCCTGTCTAACAGTTCTCGGAAGTAATTCATGGATGAGCCGCTCTTGAATCGCTCATCGTTCAAAGTAAACCCCTTGATGATATAATCCCTCAAACGCTGCGTTGCCCAGATACGGAACTGTGTACCTTGCATAGATTTCACCCTGTAGCCGACTGAGATTATTACATCCAAGTTGTAATAATTAACCTCGTGGCTCTGCGTCTTATCCTCAATCGCACCATGCTGAGTGGTTGTTCGGAATTTCCGAACAACCATATTTTCCTTCAGTTCTCCTTCCTCGAAGATGTTTTTGATATGCTCACTTATAGTAGATTTAGCCTTTCCAAACAGAGACCCAATCTGTGTCTGTGTCAGCCAAACCGTCTCCTCCGAGAATAGTACATCGACTTTTATCGTACCATCCTGAGACTGATATATGATGATTTCATTTTGTTGTTCCATGTATACTTCTAAATGTTGGAATTGCCCTTCACTCCTTGGTTGTTATTTATTTTAAAACGATTGTTTTGGTCTCTAAATCATATTTATAGTGTATTATAGACTCATTCAAGATCAGTTCTATAACCTCTTCAATCACATTAAAAGGAACCACAAACCACTCTCGTGGAGTTATTCGCATCCCTTTTGGGTCAAATACATCTACATTTAAACAAGCTGATGCAAAAAAGCGATCTAATAGTTCTTCAAGCTTGTTTGCATTGATATTATAGCAAGCGTACGATGCAATTTTATGAACATCTGCAAACAAGTAGGTTGCTTCATTTTTTGCATTACTGATTCTTTTATCCACAGGTGTAGATGAAAATCCAATCTTATATAAGTCTTTAATATTGGCGATAGCAGGATTAGTGGATTTTGATTTTACAACGTAAATCCAGCCTGTTTGGGAATCCTCTTTATTCAGCTGATTTGATGTTTTGAAGAAATTCCGTTCAACATTTTCAATTATATCAGTAATAAGTCTCCCATTTTTCTGGATTTGTTTTCCCAAAGACCGATATAGCATATTGCTATAAGTACCGTTTTCAAAAATGGTCATCGTTCTACCATCTTTTCTGCGAGTGGTTTCTTTTGATAGTTCAACATCTCTTTTGCCAAATTCTACCTTTTCAAGTAGTAGCAATACCCCGTCTAGCACATAAAATTGACCTTCTATCAGATTTTTTTCAATATCATATATTGGCAAAAGTTTTCGTTTACCTGTTTTAATCTCTCTATGAACCTGTTGAAACATTGCTTCATATTTAATAAAATCTTTCTCTTTCATTGATTTTCGTTGGGCAACAATATCAGTTTCCGCTCTATCTGTATCTTTAGGCACATTTTTTAGCCTGAAGATAGATAGTTCTTTATCAGTATCTAATAGGCCATAATCTTCCTCATCATTAAGAATATCGTCAATACTTAATTCCTCAATCTCAACATTTCCTAATAAATTGTGGCGGTCAAATTCCTTGAGAGTACGTTTCATTGAATCATCTTGTCTGAATGTTTTGAGTCTGGCAAAAAGGCTGTATTCCGACATACTTGAAGTACTCGGTTCACGTCCCATTTTATCAATAAACTGATTTATCTCTTCGAAAGAATCAATAAGTCTGTCATCTACTGATTTTTGTCGAATAACTTTTGGAGATGAATTAAGTAACCCAAATTCATCATCCGCAAAAATGTCATCTATTGTTATTTTATTGCTCATTTAATGCTCGCTGTCTTTTTAGTTCTCTCAAAAATATAATCGCTTCAGCCATTCTTTTCTCTTTTGGATCGAAGGATTGCAAACTCGGAGCCTCACCTGTCCTTTCTCTCCATTCTTTGATTTTAGGCCATAAAATTATAGCTTCGGCTTCGGTCATTTCAATCTTGGTTGATTGAATATGCTCATTAATCAATCTAAGAACTTGTGCCGTTACCGATTTGGAAAGTATCTCAAATGCTTTTTGGAATGGATTAATCGTATCTATCAAATCAATATGAATATCATCAATATTGACGAAGCTACCAGCCATTCTTATAAACTTTCGCCCACCTTGTTCTTCAATAACACTGTTTTTGATTACAGAATCAACAACCACGTGCTGACGTACAGCCTCAACCTCTTCTTCGTTCAAATCAGGGTAAACCTCTCTAATAATTTTGGGTATTAATACCGTATTAATGATTTCCGGCTCTATATTACCGGGCATTGCTTTTAGCATTTGATCATTTTGTAGTATTCTAGCCTTTAAATCATTTAAATCTGTTTCAATGATATCTTTAGCTCTTTGAGATGTCGGAAGTTTAAAACCTCTGATTTTTATCGTGTTCTCATCGACTACAGAATCATTATCTTCATCCTCATTATACTTCGGTTTAAATTTGAAGTTGGGGGCTAATACTTGTTCCATTAGCAGAGAGGCAGTGATTGCTTTTAGCATATTATTTACCGCAACTTTCACTTCGTCATTTTCTGCATCAGGCTCTGCAACAAGATTTGTAAATTGGGCGTGAGTTTTATTTTCACTGTCTCTGGTTGCCCTACCGATAATCTGTATAATTTCAGTTAATGAACCTCTATAACCTATTGTTAGAGCGTGTTCGCAATATGGCCAATCAAAACCTTCTTTTGCCATTCCCAATGCTATGATAATATCTATGGCATCCTGTGCTTTTTCTTCTCTCAGATAGTTTGTAATCTTATCTCTTGCACGTGGGTTATCGTTTACAAGGTCTGCAATCTTTAACATTCTACCTGAACGCTTACTTTTGACATATAACACACCTGTTATCTCGTCTTGATATTCAAGTTCGCCAAGGGCTTCAATAATGTATCCTACTTCCTCTAACTTCTCACGTGAAGATTCCGCAGAATTTACACTTGGGATATGAATGATCGTTTTCTTATTCTCGTCCAAAACCTCTTCTAAGGCAGACATCTCTTTATCCGGCTGCTTTTTGAAATATCGACCTTGATAAAAATGATAACCTATACCCAAAGATTTTAAATATTCATATCCGTTAAGTTGTTCATAATAAGTATATGTAACTTTTGTAAATTTCGCTTCATCCTCTGGCAACAGTACAGGGATATTATCGCCCCTAAAATATGAACCTGTCATTGCAATGATATGAGCATTCGATTTTGCCATAATGCCCCTCATTACTTCTCCTAATCTATTGTCGCCATCGGCAGAAACATGGTGAAATTCATCTATTGCAATCAGGGTATTATTTAGTTTTTTTTCGTCCAAACCATCAAAGGCAAATCGCAATGTGGCGTGCGTACAAATCAATATTTGCTCATTGCTCTCCAAGAAATTCAAAAATGCTGTAACTTTACTTTTATCCTCACCCGGAGTACAAAGGTTATAACGCGGGTTTGGGTTCCAATCTGCAAAAAAGCCATATTTTGAAAGCTCCGTTGATGCAAAAGATGCACCGATTGATTTTTCGGGAACTGCTACTATCACCTTTTTAATACCTTGATGATGTAGTTTCTCAAGTGCAATAAACATTAAAGCTCTCGATTTTCCGGATGCTGGTGGAGCTTTAATCAACAGATATTGAGCTGAATTTGCAGAGTATGCCTTTTGCTGCATCTCACGCATACCCATTTCATTCGTTTTTTTACTACTGCCTGTTTGGTTATATGATACTTCTATGAGGTTTACCATAATTATTGTCTCTTTTTACGTTTTGTAGGTTTAGCAAATAGTGTCTCTTTTGTCGCCATCTCTTCGTAAAGTTTAAAGAGATACTCTAATCTTTCTGTATCGTTTGCAAATGGTTGCAGACGATAACATCGCTCAATAGCCTCATCTAACTCTTTATGGGCTTGTCTAAGTCCCATTGGCATTATTTCGGGATCATAGAGCTGGGCCATTGTTTTACTCGGATATTTTGCCCTCTCATCCAATATCGCAAATACATATAGATTTAAATTCTCTTTTTGCTTCTCTGTGATATTTGGGAAAGGGAAAGTATTATAGCATAGTTTTGCAGAATATCTATAATCTGTTTTCAGCCGACCACCAACAGCCCTTACCCATACCATGTGCATACGAGAGGTTATCACTGCAAAATGCCAAGGTGAGGCATTGTATACAGCCATCGCAGAATCTGCAATAATTGTTTCTGAACCAAAAAATCCTATTGGTATATAGGGTCTGGACTCTGAAGAGTGTCTGGGAATCAATATTGAATCTGTATTCTGATGCCTTATTTCTCCGAAAGAATGAGGGGTATTCGCTAATTTTTGGGTAGCAATCCTATTACTATTCATTCTATGTTCTCTTACTTTATTAATTCTTTCGGATATTTCATTGATTTTACAAGCCTCTTCTAATTTGTCATTCTCTATCCATAAACAATATTTTTTTACTCCTTTGCAATATTCAGAACTTCCAATAAATTGTTTTATATAAACTGAAGAATCTACGTTCTTAGTTATCAAGTCAATTCGTTCATCTTCATTCATTAGAAGGAAGCCATTATCATTCGGCATATTTCCAAAACTAATTTCTGGTAATCTTGAAATAGGTTTGTTTTTTCCGAATATTATTACGTTTGCAAAATCAAGTAAATAAGGATTAATATTTTTAGCTAACTTTTTCAGGTTTCCATCAAATAAGTATTTTTCTCTATTTGATGTATTTCTAAGCCCTACAATGATTACAGTAACGCCTGCATTCCCTTTTGCGTTGTTTGTCCATTTGAACGAATGATATGCAAAATCTATTTCTACTAAGTCATTAAGAATATGAGGCCACAATAAAGCAACCTGTTCACCTTGACAAATTGAATTAGTTGATACGAAAGCTGCCTTTGCATTTAATCCTGATATATATTCCTTTGATTTATAGAACCAACAAGCGATATAATCCATATTGTTATAACCACGAATTGTATTAAACACAAAGCCCATATCTTTCTTTTGCTCTGCATCTTGTAACCTTGCACCTAAATATGGGGGATTACCAATTATATAAACCTCGTCATCTTTCTCAATAGGACAAATCTCTTTCCAATCCTTTCGACAAGAGTTTCCTTGAACAATATGCCCCGCTTCTTTAAGTGGAAGTATGGGCTTTGACTCGCCATAACCGGCAAGTCGCTCCTCGAAGATCTTATTCATTTGATGCTCTGCTAACCATAGAGAGAGTCTCGCCATTTCGTGAGCAAAGTCGTCAAGTTCTATGCCGTAAAATTGAGATAATTTAATTTCTGTATATTCAAGTAAAGTAGGCGTTTGTATCTCGATAATTCGTTGTAGAATTTCTATCTCTAATGCTCTAAGCTCTTTATATGTGATAATCAAAAAGTTTCCACTACCGCAAGCTGGGTCAAAGAATTTCATCTTTGACATCCTCGCAATTAACTTGCGTAATTGAACCACATTATCCCGATGCTTCTCAAATTCTTCATACAACTCGTCTAAAAATAGAGGTCTGATAAGTTTAAGAATATTCTCAACCGAGGTATAGTGCATCCCTAAATCGCTACGATACTCAGGTTGCACAACCGCTTGAATCATGGAACCAAAAATATCGGGATTAATCTCTTGCCACTGTAACTCGCCAAGCCCGATTAAGATCTTTCTCGCTTTTGGCGTAAACTTTGGAGACTCAATCGAATCTCTAAATAACCCACCGTTTACATAAGGAAATTTTTCAGCCAAATACACAGGAAATTCATCACGACTCTTAGAGTTTAATCGTTTGAAGAGCTCATTTAAAAACAGGTGCGTATAGCTTCCATCCGGTTGGGTATGTTGAGCCAAAGAGTTTGTAAAAATACTATTCTCCTCAAATATTCCTGTATCTTCGGCAAAAAAGCAAAACAGCAGTCTGGATAAAAATATGTTCAAACTATGTATGCTTTCCTTAGATGTGTATATATCATGATTAGCTGTAATTAGGCAGTCGTATAATTCCGCCATCTTATAAGCAGCATCACGGTCAGCTTTATTATCGTTTTTGGTTACATAAACCTCACTACCGGCTAACGGCAGGAAAAAATCATAATGCCTTGGAAGTTCGCTAAACTGAATATCCTTTGTTGTACCTAACTTTAAATCCTTAGCAAGTAAGGTCTTAAAATCAGTGACAATAACAAAACGTGGAGAATGCTTCAATACGCGTTCATCGGTAGAGAGTGATTCGATGCTTATAAGCAATTTATCAGATTTCTCTTCTTTGAAGAGTACTTTCTTTTTGTACAAAACCTCTCCCTGAACTTTAGAAAGATTGAAGTCACCTTTCTTTAATCGGGTTACTGACGTTTTTGATATTCCGTATGCTATTAGAAAGTCGAATATAAATTCATTTTTAGAGAAATTCTCAAAAATATGTTTGATATTATATTCTATATCTTTACTTTGCATAATATGTTCTACTTGCTACTATTAAACAACTCTTTCATATCAACATTCAGCAACTCGGCTATTTTAGCGAAAGTTTCAACGGATGGTTGGATAGAATTGGAGCACCATCTTGATACTGTAGCAGGATCTTTTCTCAATTGCTCAGCAAGCCATTTTCCTGTCTTTTGCTTCTCTGCTAAAACGACTTTTAACCTATTAATATGCTTCATTCTAACTGATTTAACTTGATGTTTCATGCAAAGATATTGATTATTCCTGAAAATGACACAATATTCTCTAAAAAAACAGATAACTTAGTTCTTATATTTTCCGTTATTTCTTTTTTGTTGTTATATAGAATTAGCTTACATCTTAATATATCATTTATTTTATTCATAAAAAAATCACCCGACTTCGGAGGGTGATTACCTCCTGCAAGGGCAAAGTGCGGCAAGTTACTCGCCGCCTTTTGAGTAATACAAAAGACACCTTGCTTTATTCACCAGAATAGAAAAATCCGTCCGGGGACGGATTGAAAAGTTAGCTTTATTTTCAGTGTATTCAGTATAGTATGTCCGTTGGGTAAACATACTATACTGAATATACACACTATACATTATTAATAAGCGATGAAGCTATAATTTTCTCCAAAGTTCAATGTCCTCTCCATAAAGTTCCAGATGATGCAGTGCCAGATTCTCAATCAATCCCGACATGCTCATCTTTCTGCCTCCCAGCCTGCGCACAATCTCATCGAGCCTATCCCGTGTATGGTAACTCACAAACACGGGTTTGCGGTCATCAATCTTGGGAACCTGTAAGAAGGTCCGGCGGTATTGTTCCAATGCCTCCTCCTTTGTCTTTTCGCCGGTACGTTTCTGAGTGGATGGTTTAACCGGATTAATGAGTTCAGTTTGCTTACCCGATGTACTTACTTCACTTTGTATAGTCAGTTCACTTGCCACATTTTGCAGTTCTGCTTCCCTTCTCTTAGCTTCCGGTTGTTTAGAGATTGGATTCTCTTTGATATATGCCAGACATTGCGCTTCGTCTATATCCGGTGCGGTTCTGCGATTGTTACTTTCGCTTGTCTCTGTTGTGTTTTCTACTTTCGGTATTTCTTTTAACGGTTCACTCACGGGGCGGATGGAGTTCAAAATACCCACCGCATCAATACCTTCTATTTTCAGTTTCTTAGCCATACTGTCTCTGCTTTTATTCGTTACTTATTTTTTCTTTTTCGGATTGGAATGTCGGGGCGGTCGTTGCCATTTCAGAGGCTTCTCCTGTGAAGGGTTTAGCAGGTACAAGGTTTATCGGAAGAATACAACCCGAAGCGTAGCGAAGATGTGGAGATTGTTCCGATAACCGCTTGCGGCTTGACCTTGTACCTACGTGAAAAAAACGTAACGACTTTTGCCTCTGTAATGGTAATGACTGTTCCGGCTTTAATTGAGAATTACTTTCTCTTTATTGAATCTCTTATCAGCATTCACTTGAATAAATATACTCTGTGTGTTTACTATGTAGAGTTTACCGAGTATGTATTCTCTGAATAATTTAGAATTCAGGGAATTTATCCTAAAGGCAAGAGCCACAACCATATCCAGCCCGAAATAGTCGGGTAAGATAGCATTCCCTATAACAGTCCCACCGTGAGTATGGTCAGGCTTGACTACTCTTGATTTCAGAATTATCCGTATGTTGGATTTGATGGTGGGTATCATCACCCCGAACAACTCGGCTATTTCAAAGTCCCGCATCCAAACTGTTTCAGTCGGATTACCCGGTAGAGTAATTATACCGTTCTCGCTGATAGTTATCTTTTCTCTTTTCATTGTTTATGATTTTAAGGGGTGTAATTAAATTGCTTGACAGATAAATGATTCCATCTGCTCAATCTGTTTCGATAGCTTCTCCATATCACGGCTGACTTTCTCCGCTGTAATCTTCGCGTAAATTTGTGTCGTGCGGATGCTGCGGTGTCCGAGCATCTTCGACAGCGTTTCAATGGGCACATCGTTCGACAGACACACGGTTGTGGCATACGAGTGCCGACTTTGATGCCATGTGACATTTTTCTCTATGCCACAGTGCTTTGCGATTACTTTAATTCCGTTTTTGCAGTTGGGATAGCAAGGAACGGGCAGCAGTTTGCCGTCTTTCGCCATACCCTCGTATTTCTCAATGATATGTCTGGCAACTTCCAACAGACGGATGTTACTTTCTGTACCCGTTTTCTGGCGTTTGGTCTTAATCCACAGATGACCATCAAAAGAGATTTCCAGATTTTCTTTCGTCAAGTGATACATGTCCGTCCAGCTTAACCCTGTGAATGTGCAAAAAATAAACAAATCACGTATCAGTTCGTAGCTTTTCTTCTTGAACGTGCCATTAATGAGCTGTGTAATTTCTTCTTTTGTCAGGAAACCCCGTTTGGTTTCTTCCTTTGTGATGCTGTACCCGTAGAAGGGATCGCGTTGCAACCAGCCGTTATTGATAGCCATGTAGATAATTCTCCGCAATGGCATCATATATAACCAAACGGTATTTGTGCAATGGCCTTTTTCCGTTCTTAGGAATAGTTCAAAGTCGGTAATGAAAGCAGGGGTAAGTTCTTTAAGGGCTATATCACTGACCTTATAGCGTTGTTTGATAAACTCGGATAAGTGGTTATACACGGTGCAGTATTTCCAATAGCTGCGCTCACTTTTGATTTTACCAACTTGTTTGGCGTAGTCCTCGTTGTGCTGACTGAACACGGCAAGCAGGGTTTCGTGTTTCATTCCTATGCCTAAGAAAGCATTACGGACTTTCTCGGCAGTTACATAGTTATCCCTGTCGCATATCTCTTGATAAGCCTTGTTGATGCCCACACGGATTTTGTCCAGCATCCGGTTGCCTTCCTGTGCAATGAGGCTTCTGCCGGATAACCTGCCCAATTCGACATTCCACGATTTCTCCTCTACATCCAGTTTGCAACTGAATTGGGATACTTTGCCGTTTACGGTCACACGGCACATGACCGGCACAAGCCCGTTCTTCTTGGGGCATTACGCTTGAGATAAAATAAGACTCTGAAAGTTGATCTCATACTCTACATTTTTTAAGTGACAAAATTATTACCTGTAGAGTTGTTTCTTGATACGCAAAGCACTGCCAATCAGCGCAAAAGAATCGGATTTACTTCTTTTTTCATGCTATCACTGCCATTTTCCGAAAATTCGGTTACATTTGCAGGTGAGTAGCATCTGAAATCCATGTAAATCAGCTCTTTGAAAACCATCTTAAAATCAGCTGCCAGCCAAAAGAAAGTAACGAGATAGTAATGTAACTCTGTCCTCACTTGGCTTTTTATTGGTTTCGGATGGCTTGCTGCTCTTTCCTTTTTATTACCTAAACCGCTATTTGTCAGCCTTATTACTGCATTCTGCTCTAAATCTCAATTTTATTTCCTATCTTTGTATCAAATGGTCTGCCATTGATCCGGCCTGATCGTCCGGCTGAGATAGTTCTCCTTCGGGAACAGCCTCAGCTACCTCACGTTCGATAATCTTCTCGATCCGTTTTCTGTTTTTGCGCAACAGATCATAAATCTCATTTTCATCAAAGCTGTCCTCAAATATAATGGGATATTTTTCCACATCTTCGCTGTCACCAGCACAAACAAGAATACGCAGTTCGCTACAATGACCGTAAGATATTATGGCACTGTATTCTTTTAAAAGTTCAGCCAGTTTGGTGAGGAAATCAAGTTCTTTAGTTGTCAGTAGTCCGATCATAGTGTGTAATAGTATTGTTGTTATTTCAATAGCTGTAAAATAAGCGTAAAACAGTTGATTCTGCAAGCATATACGTATTCCTTATATTCTATTTTTAAGCAAAGTAATATTCATTTTATTCATCTTATTCCATTTTTTCGTATATTTGCTTCGAACGGAACATTTTAACGGAAATCGTTGTTCAAAAAGCAAAAAGAACATGGAAACAGAAGAAGAAATACAGAATGTAAATGTCCATCACGGACATAACATAAGGCGCACCCGGATCGAGAAAAACATCAAGCAGGACGCATTGGCAGCACTCGTAAACATGACACAACCGAATGTATCCAAATACGAGAAGATGCGGGTGATTGAGGATGAAATGCTAAATAGATTCGCAAGGGCGCTGAATGTGCCGGTGGAATATCTGAAAACGCTGGAAGAGGATGCACCTTCTGTGGTATTTGAGAATATCACAAATAATGTGCATGACAATAAAGACAGCTCAATGGGATCTACAGGATATAACAACGATAGTATAACTAACACTTTTAATCCGATTGATAAAATCACCGAACTCTACGAGCGTCTTCTCAAAGAGAAAGATGAAAAATATGCTGCGCTTGAAAAACGGATTCAAGGTCTGGAACAGCAAAATAACAGCGGAAAGTAATTCCGCAAACATATCTCTCCATATAAATGGGTGTAGCCATCCGATGCTTAGGGTGTAGCCATACCGGGGTTAGGGTGTAGCTATCCGTCCCGGATGGCTACACCCTACTTATTATGTGCAAGTTCCATCGGGGCGGGCATCCCTCACCCGTCTCTCCGGACAAATCTTCGATCCGGGTATATTCCACATGACATTGCATACATGTATCTGTTTCCGCTAACACATCATTAAATACATAAAAAAAGCAATGGAATATGCTTGGCGTATCCAATCAGAAACTTCTGCCGGCATGTGGTCTGGAAAGAAAAAAAGAGTTTTAATCAGTTTATAACTATATCTGGCGGGCAGCTCTGTCCCTTCCCCATCCAAATCCAGAAAAGAGCGAATTATTCCTCTTTTTCACCAATAAGAGAAGGGTTTTGGTCGCTATTTGCAAACTCTCAATCAAATTTCACTCAATTCTATTATTCCACTAATAAAATACCAATTAATAGGTATTTTTCTGACAAGAAAAAACTTGTAAATTTGCATAAACTGAACTAATTTTAATTATGAAAAAATTTTATTCCCTTTGTTTGTCGCTCGTACTTGTTGTCTCATCCCCCAAAGAAGGACAATAGAATCGTTGAATGCCGTGTATTAACAAGTGAGCATATCTAAGCCTTTCGTAACGAAAGCATTTTTGTTAAATCCCATTTATAGTATAACGGAGAATGTTTATATCCGTCATTAAGAATATATTTAATTTAAACCGATAAGAATAATGAAAAAATTAAGAATTACGTGGTTGTGCCTGATATTGGCTGGAATACTACTAGGTGTATCATCATGTTCTAACGATGCAGAGGAGTTACAAGGTAAGCTCGTTATAACATTCGCCAAACCGACAAAGGGACTCAAAGTTGCTATTTGTTCGATGGAGAATACTAAGTACCCCATTTTAGTAGAATCCCCGAATGTTAATGGAGTATTGAAAGTATCGTTGAATATAGGGAATTATTATATAAAACCCTCTGATGATTCTTCTGATATGTATTCGGACATCGGAATACAGGTTAGACCGGATAAAACAACAACAGTGACATATGACGAATCTCGTCAGGTCATTGGAAGAGAATGATTATAATATTTAAACCCAGAATGGTTTTGATAGATTCAGCTTGAACCTGTCAAAACCATTTTTTAATAAGGAAAGAAGATCCCCAGGCCTTTAATATGAAGTGGTAATATGTTTCTGCGCTTTATTAAAAACATAAAATTTCCAACCAGCAATAAAAGTATAACTTCCTCTAATCTGCAAGGACGACTACAATACCGGACATGGTTATCTGGATATATTAGACTTACTGACATAGGGTTGTCATAGAAGTTGTTATTTTTGCACCATTAAGCATTCAACGTTGATTTTGGATGATTTTAGGTTGCTAATACCAAGTACCCGACAATAATAAATTTAATATAACTAAATATGAAAAGATTATTTTTATGCTCATCTTTTGCCGATGTAGCCAATCTGCTTATTGATTTTGCTAATGAGGATTTAAAAGGAAAAATTATAGCTTTTATACCAACTGCAAGCCTTACAGAATCAATACGATTCTATGTAAAAACAGGAAAAAAAGCTCTTGAAAAAGTAGGAATGATTGTTGAAGAAGTTGAGATTACCCAATTTTCCAATGAAGAAATATCTTCTATATTACACAAATGTGATTATATCTATATAACAGGTGGAAATACATTCTTCCTTCTGCAAGAGTTAAAAAGAAAAGGTGTTGATAAAATCATATCCGAACAAGTTAAATCGGGAAAACTGTATATTGGGGAGTCTGCTGGAGCAATAATAGCATCTCCCGATACAGAGTATATGAAGAATGTAAACTTTGACCCAATAGAAAAAGCTCCTAAATTGGAGGACTATTCTTCTTTAGGTTTGGTTGATTTTTATACAATTCCCCATTATGGTAATTTCCCATTCAAGAAAAAAGGTGAAAAAGTAATTCAGCTATATAATGAAAAGTTGCAGCTTATCCCAATAAGTAATAAACAAGCAATTTTTATTGAAGACTCAAATATCCAAATTAAAGATGCAAGATGAATAGGATAGACCGTATTTCTGCTATATTGATTCAATTGCAATCGCATTCGTTAGTGAAAGCACAACAGATTTCAGAGCGTTTTGAAATAAGTATTCGTACTGTATACCGGGATATAAGAACATTGGAAGAGGCAGGAATTCCGATTATTGGAAATCCCGGTATTGGTTATTCACTGGCAGAAGGATTCAAATTGCCCCCGCTAATGTTTACTCAAAAAGAAGCCTTGTCCTTTTTAATTGCAGAGAAATTAGTACATGAACTAACTGATTCAAACAGTAATGAGCATTACAAGTCGGGAATAGAAAAGATAAAGTCTGTGATGCGCTTTGTAGATACAAAGATGTTGGAAACAATGGAAGAATGCCTGTCTGTCTTAAATACTTATAAATCATCTGCGTATAAGCCAGACATTCTTTTACTAATATTGCAAAGTATATATCAAAAGAGAATTGTTGAAATGTCTTATTTTACAGGTACTACATTAAGTGTTTCAGAACGAAAGGTTGAACCTATTGGAATTTTCTTTTCGAGAACTAACTGGTATCTGATAGGGTTTTGTCTTCAAAAAGAAGCCTATCTTACGTTTCGTATAGATAGAATTCAAGAAATACACATTCTTAATGAATTTCAATCACGAGAACATCCTCCTTTTAAAAAGTTCTTGGATGAGTTTTACGACAAAGAAAAGTTATATGAAGTTGTCATAAGAATAGAAAAAGATAAAACATCCATGATAAATGATGATAAATATTACTACGGATTGACATCCGAAAAAGAAATAGACAATATGATTGAGTACCGTTTTATTACTTTTTCAATCAGTAAATTTGCACATTGGTATTTGTCTTTCGCAGATGTTGCTACAATAATAACGCCAAATTCTTTAAAACATGAAGTTAAAAATATTATCAATAACATCTCTATTTGATAACAATCAGCTGTTCCTGATGACAAACAGGTGATGAACCGGTTACGGAACGGTGACTTCAGCAACAAGATTGGGCATTGCCAAACGAAAGATCGATAGATTTGGAGAAGTGTTTGAGAGCAGATGTCAAAGTGCCAAAATGTCAAAATGATAATCCAATGTCTCTATATCCCGTTCTTTCGGACGCGCCTCTGATGAAGTTCGGAAAAACGGCTCACAGACGATTCCCCGATTATCGTTTTAACAGGTCGTTCAACTACTTCCTTATCAAATAGAAACAATAAAAGAGAATTATTCGCCGGAATCTCTTTGTTAGAGTAAAATACCATTCTTTTACACACTTCGGACAGGATACTTACCGGCGAGCAACGGGAAGAAAATCCGCCCTCTTATCGCCCGATATGCATAACAATATATGTAATCTGCCAAAACATTAGGAGATATTTAAAAAAGAAGTAAGCAAATTTGGGAAATGCTTACGTCTTTCGAAGCAAATGCTTACTTGTTTTGGGGTAAATACTTACTTGTTTTCCGGAAAGACAAGGCTCTACCGACTCAAAAGACCGGTTCTTTGCCTCCGGAAGTTACTTGATATGCTTCTTTTCCCTCCGGTTCATCCGGGAAAAAAATTGGGAGAGTCAGAGGAAAGAGGTATTTCACACCTTTTTGATAGTTTAATAGGATAATAGAGAACAAAACGTTTTACCTGCCACAAAGCATACAAAGGGCACAAAGGCTTATTAATAAATAAAACCTCCATGCCCTCTGTGTACTCTGTAGTGAAAAAGGGATCTCGCAACGATTCCTGTTTTACACTATTTTTTCTTTCCCGTTCCTTTGCCGGAATGGATATCGCCAACACTGCCGGATGCAGCAGCTTTTTCCTTTACTTTGTCCTCAGACATCAGATGCCTGTTCTTTTCATATTCTTCATGGATCTGCACTTCCCGGCTCTCCATGTCCTTTTTCAATTGCCTGTCTCTATTCATACTTTCTACGTTTTAAAGATTGGCAATATGACAAATCCGGAAGAAGAAAGTTTGGAGGTTTAAGGAAGTTTAGGAGTAGCCGGACTGCTTTTCATCGACCTTCCTTACTGAACCAGGCCGATCCGGACTTTATAATTTCCGGGAATGAGTTCCGATCCCGATTCCTGAAGGATGGAACGCGCTTCGGAAGTCATTGTTTCTCCATCGGCATTGGTGGCGGTAAGTATATAACTTAAATGGGCTCCACCGGTCGGGACATTAAAATAAAGAAGGTCTGTCACATTACCTGTCAGGCTTGCCTGACGTCCTGTAGGACTACTTACGGTAATGGAAAAGTCTGTAAAGTTTGCCATAAATTCATCCGAATACTCAACGCCAACCCCGATATTAATTTGGGGCGCTTTGACCGAAATCAGAGTTACATCCTCTGATATAATAGCGAAAGGATAGTCGACGCTGTAGGTGGGTGTACCCGATTCATTGTCCGGCGCCTCGGTCTGATCGGGAGTAAAGGCCTTCAGGGTATATTCACCAACCGGAAGAACGATTCTTTTGGAAAGTTCCGCAGCTCCCGGATCATAACTACGTACACACTCAGAACCTTGCCAGATTTCAAGTTTAAGTCCGGCATCGACGGCACGAGTGATGGGAAGCGTTTCAGTATCACAAGTGAGGGTGATGTTTTCTACGCGGAGATAACCGACGGAGTTATCGGGAGCAGTTTGCTCGCTACAGGAGGCTGTAGCAAGCAAGAGGAGAAAGAGGTATATATAGGTTTTCATATTTATTTGTCGTAATGTAAAGAAATGTCATCAATAATCAGTGTACTCCCAGCAAAAGTGTCTTTAAAACCCTTTTGAGTATCACCCACCCATAAACTCACAGTTTTAGTTTGATAGGGCAGATTTGAGCCTAAAGAAATCGTGGAACTAAAAATGACACATATATACTTACAGGGATTATAATAAGTCTTTTCATCATAATTCAAAGGTACAGTATACTGTACAAAGTCATTTTGCTCTATGGAAGAAGTACAAGTATTTTCTATTATCAGATCTCTATTTTCATCGTATAGTGCAACATATACTTTCCACGTATCTGAATTAAGCGGAGCATATTTATACCAAAAACTAAATGCTGTAGGACGAGAAGAAAATTCTTTTCCTTTAATTATAGTATAATGATCTCCTTTAGGTGACGCATCAGTTCCTCCTGTTTCTATCGTTACATCTCCTATGAACAACTCCCCAGGTACTTTATTCATGTCAAGTTCTGTATGTCCTATAAACCAAGTATTCCCTCTACCTGCAGCCGAATTCCTCAATTCAGCCGCATATACTCCTCCATGGGCATCTTTTGTATAAGATACAGCAGGGAAACAATTATATGGCTTACCCATTGTATTATTTCTATATCGAGTTGTAAATTCATTATTTGTATTCCAAAAAGCTGTTTCTCCTGCACCATAAGGATAATAAATTATACTTTTATCCTTAATCAATGAGGTATGATTCCACTCTTCCAAACCTGAATTAGGCAATTGCATAGAATTTTCCAATGAGAAATAAACTATATCCGTAGAAATATCTCCACGATAAAGCGCTCTTACTTGAAATTCTTTATCTTTTTGATAATTATCAAACTTAGTAGTTAATTCACAATCAATCCAGTTAATGCCATCCACACTATACTGATATTTTAAATCACTTTTAATTTTCGACTCGTTTCCCGCTATCACTTCACACTCATCAATGGTAAACTCTTTCGACCAAATGTTTCCTTTACGAACATCCACCTTAAAGATGGGTTTCACAGTCCGGATGGTATACATCCCGGCATCACTCCAACGGTCATTTGCTTTTACGCGAACGGCTATTATATTATCCGTATCCTGTCCTCCATCGTGAGTCAGCATGCCGGGAGTCACTCCCGCAAAGTCGATAACTCCCTCAGTACTTCCTGCTGCCAGGTCGGGCAACACAATATTCACAGCAGCCAAAGCCCGCCGATCTTCTTCAGAAAGTTCCGACAGCAGATACGTCTTATTCAGATGTTCCAAATGCTTATCCGCAAAGTTGAGGGCAAACTCCACATCCTGAACCGGACGCAAAGCAGTATACGAAACGCCGGCTCTCGACAAAGCGTCCGCTGTTTCCGTATAAGTCAGCACATGATTTTCATCGAAATCCTCACTGAAGACCTTAGCTTTCGGCAACCAGCTGTCGGGTACGGTTTCATTGATAGTGACAGGTTCCTGCCGGGCTTCCGTAGTGACCTCAAAACCAACATTGGAAGCTTTCATGGAGAGCTTATAATTATACTTAACGCCCGCTTTCACTGTCTCGATCGGATTCAAAGCATAACTTCCCTCCTGCCCTGTCTCTATAGAAGTACCGATCAATGCCATCGTCACCCGGCCTCCGGCTTTGAAGTAGGGATGTGTGACATCTCCCGGTTTCCACGTAACCGACTCACTACCTACGGTAACTTCTACGTAATAATCTTTCAGGCGTTTATCGAAAGCCTCCCGATTCACAATCTCAAAAGTAGCCAGCGCATTGGCTACTTTACAGCCAACGCTTACCGTTGTTGCCTTACCTTTCTCAATAGCGATGTCTTGGACTTCTCCATAATAATAGGGTGCATCCAACTCTAATGCCGGATTCTCTCCAAGATAAGCCTTCAGTTGATAACTGCCTACCTTGAATACCCTTTGATCTCCAAAATCTTTCAATGCACCTTTGTATTCGGGCACGATTGTCCCATCTCTGTCACGCAGCAACTCAATCGTAAACTGCTGCCGCAATTCATCCGACAGTGCATCCGGCAAAGTCCGGGTAATCGCTGCTCCGTCCGTCAATACTATATTCAGGCTGCCGTTAGGCATCGTTTCTATTTCTTCCTGACACGACAGGAAAAAGAACAAACAACACACTAAAGATAAAACAGATTTATGCATAGCTCTCTTTCTTATTCATACAATAATTCAAATTCATCGACCCACAGTTCACTGCCTACACCTACCGAACCGGTCACCTTCATCCCGGTAAAGTCACCGCCATAATGGCTCGAAGTGGCAACAATCGTTATCTTGGCGGGCTTGGCCGTTTTATTGGAGTAAGTCACATCGAACCGGAACTGAGTGTACTTGGTCACTGTCTCCTTTCCGACAAACTCTCCGTAACCGATCTCGTTATCTTTATCGTCCCACAAACGGAGATAGATATGGCATTCATCGTTTTTCAGATTATCCGGATTGCCTACATAATCAACCGGTTTAGAAGTATATTTATACCATCCTTTCAATCCGGTGGGACGGGCTCCCGTAAACGAACGTCCAAACTTGGGACTGTCTTTGGGGCTTTGAGCATTAGTTTTATAATCACCGATGAACAAGTTGCCGGCAGCAACCCCTACCAATGGCACACTGCCCAAAGTAACCATATAAGCGGCTTTCCCGCTTACCGCCTCTTTCTCTTCAGGGCGGGTGCTCGAATCACGGCTGCCTGCCAGCGAAGAGGTCACTCCGTCGTTTCCGGTCGCCCAATAGGAATTTGCTCCGTCAGAGTTCGGATACCAACTCTTCTTAAAGGTTCCTGTGGGATTCTGCGACCAGGTATCGAAGTTTAAGTTAGGTATTTCTTGTATCTTTTCGGTTGTGAACGCGGCTTCCGTACTTGGAATTTCTTCGACTACTACCCGCCAAACGTAGTCGGTGCCATCTTGCAACCCGGTCAGTGTCGTACTGAAAGTTGTACCACTTTCCAGTTTCACATCTGCCTCGGGTACAACGATCCAGGTATCTTCCGACTTCTTCCTGTATTCCACACGGGGAGTGGTTCCCTGCTTCATGCCCCCATTCAGAGTGGCACGTGTGGCCCATACATCGGCACTGCCCGTAGTACCTGTCGATGTGGTACGCACCACATCGACCGTCCATAGCTCTTCTTTATCGAAACGGCTGACAACAAACTCTTGCGGTCTGCGGAAATTGGTTACGGTGGACGGATCGGGGGTGATGGTGGCCTTACTGCCTCCCAGAATCATCTTTGTTATCTTGACAGCAGACAGATCCTGTTTCTGCGAGACATACACCAATACCGTGTGATTCTTATCATCGATGATGGCAGGCAAGGCTTGGTTCTCGACTTCGACTACTCTCTCGATTGTCTGACGGACGGTTATCATCCACTGATAATCCTGATAAGTACGCAACAGAACAGGAACGGTCTTACTGAAATCGACCCGTGTATCTGCTCCTGCCGGCAAGTCGGCTAAAGCAGAAAAGCCGACCGAAGGAAATTTATTGGGGCTGACGCAGTATTGTTCGTCTACGCTGTAAGTGGCTTCTTCGTTCACAACGAACCTGGTAATACGCAATTCTTCTATATCGACTTCATCACCTACTTCGACTGCGATGGTGCGGCTGTTCTTGTTTATCTCGGCATCACCGGTCTGCCCTTCTACTTCGAAAGCTGTAATTTCGCCTTTGATGTAAGGGTAAGGAATGTCATTCTGTATGCAAGCACCCAGAGCAAAGACCGACAGAAACAGGAATAGATAAATTTGTAAACTCTTCATTTCTCAAAACACTGCTTAAATTAGAAATACATCGTCATTCCGAGATTAATCGAGAATAAGTCTATCTTAAAATTACCACTTGCACTATGACGGGACGCCTTGTTTACCTGATTGTGTATCTGATCGACCCATTTATAACTGAATCCCATCACTCCTACCGAAACTTCTACCGAAGCAAAATCGGATACGAATGCCGCCAATCCGGGAGCCGCACCGATCTCAAACGTGTGAGAACGCTGATAGTATCCCGTCAAGTCGTTACCCGTACCATTGGAGTGTTTCCCTTGCCCGTAAGCATAAGTCAGACGCACTTCATTGAAGAAGCCGAACACTTTGCTGCTGCCCAGACCCATATAGGTACGCAGAAATCCGGATGCGGAATAGTTATGCTCCAGATACATATCGTCTTTGATGTGGAACGAAAGATCATCGCCCAGATTAATGTCTACGTTTCCTATATTGAAGTAGGTACGGGAGTAGGTGAACCTGCCTCCCGCTGCCATATTGTCGGCAAAGAAGTATCCTCCGAAGGGACTCAAACGGAATGTATAACCTTTGGCATCGATGTTTGCCAATACCAAAAACTGGTATTGATCAGCACTCTGCTCCGAATACGAAACTGTAGAACCCATAAACCATTGCCCTTTCGGGACAAACACACTCTTCACGATTCCACGGTCAAACTTCTTCTTTGCCTGGACCAGTACCGGACAAAGAAGAAGTAGAAATATAATTATTTTTTTCATTCGCTATGGATTAGTTGGCGGTAACAGGTGTACCGTACACCAATTCAAAATCATCAATCAACATGACACTGCTTTCGCTGCCGGTAAAGAAGTCTCCATATTTACTTGCAGAAGCAACAACGATAATATATTTGGGTTTACGGGTCAAATCACGATATTTCAAATCAATCGTAAACTGCTTCCATACTACATTTCCGCTTTCATCGAAAGAACCTTTGGACTCTTCATCGGTAATGGAACCGTAGGCTATGACATCTTTATTGGCTTCGGAAAGATCGACCGTATAACGCGTAGGACTACCTTCTTTGTTATTGTTGACTTCATAAGCTGTCTTCACTCCATTATCATCAACCAAACCTTCATTGTCAGTCAAGGCAATATAGATAGCACATTTATCACCACCCGAGTTTTTCAATTCCTCCACATTATGATCTCCACGATCTATACTGGTTCCACGAGTGTATTTGTACCATCCCTTCAGCTGCGTAGGACGTGACGTAAACTCACGGCCGAAACGTATACGTGCTCCCATCGGGCTTGTATACGTTTCCATATAACGCCCGATATAGATGTTACCGGCAGCAAATTTTCCGATACCAAACATTCCCACAAATTGCGAAGACAATTTGGCCGATTTACCACCTACGGTATGTACATCGTTACTTTCTCCGATACTTGGATTTTTACTCATGGTAGCTGCTCCCACATTACCGGTATCCCAATACGAATTCTTTGCAGAAGCCTCAGCCGCAGTTCCCGGGAACCAAATTTTTCCATTCTGATTCCATTCATCAAAACTTCCATTTTCCAGTTGTTTCTGAAGTTCGGTGGTCGCAGTCGTTATCTTTCCGTTTACTCCATTTATTGCAAAACAGAAATCATACTCCGTACCGGGAATCAGACCGGTTATGGTTGCAATAAGCTTTCCATCGGCCTGTTCAACATTGGACACCGTATTCCAATCTTCCGTTCCGGAAATGCGATATTTACACTCTTTGGTAACAACACCGTCAGGAAGAGGAAGAGTTACGTCTGCAAAATCAGACCAGACATTTACACTCGGATTACTTTCTTTAGGAATGGAAATATTCACATTATACTCTTTGGTAGAAGGATCTAAAGTAACAGATACACCACCAATAGCACCATTGGCCTTCATAGTATAGTTAATACGGTAGTGCTGACGTTCTTTTACATCTGTAATCGGTTCGGATTCAAAAACAAAAGAACGTCCATCCGTATTTGTCAATGCCAACGAAATATTCAGATTATCCACCGCAAAATATCCGGAACGTGTTTCATCCTTACCAAAAACCAGTTTACCGGAAGAATTACCCACAGAACAGCTCAGTTTCGAAAAATACTTCTTCACATCAGCACTGTAATTGACTGTCACTTTCACATTAGCCAAACGACACTCTATATTCACATTCTGATTTACTTTTGGAACAACCGTTACTTCACTTTGCCCCCAGTAATAAGGCTCGTCAAATCCGGCTGTCCCTACATCAACCCCTTTTGAGAAAGCATTAATGGTATAGGAACCTAATGGCAATTCAAGAGGAGTAGATGTCCAGTTATGCCAATCATCAGTCTCCTTTACAACGGTCCCGGCTCTGTCAACTACCTGCAAGGCAATCGGCAACTCTTCTGCTCTTGTTGCCGGAACTAAAATCGTACTTGTATTCTTCTCCACGGAAAACTGGAGAAATCCGGTCTTACCATTGGAAGTCTCCTCTTGTTGGCATGATGCCATCACAAGAGTAAAGACAGAGACAAACAAATATATATATCTTTTCATTGGAAATTCAAATTAATTTTTCACCACTTTTACTGTCAATTTCTTGGCTAACTCCTTACCATTATTATCAATCAGTTTAATAGTAAAATAATGTTGCTGAAGGCCAAACGGTGACAACATAGGCATAAAGCCGGATACATCAAAGATGAACTCTTTTTTATCTTTAATCGGATCATTCGGATCAATCAAACCAATACCGGATCCGTCTTCCAAACTACCTCCAAGTTTATCTTCCAAATCACCGGGATTAGCCAAATCGAATGTTTCTCCCAATCCCATTTGAGAAATCAAACCTATAAACTCATTAGAGTCTGAAGTGATGGTCACAAGCAAGTTCCGGATTCCGGCCGGAGCTTTCATCGTTACCTGAACTGTCGGCGGATTGTTCGTATCCACTTCCACCACTTCATCTGCTCCGATAATCTCCGGTCCGTCTTCTGCCGGCTGATCCGGTTCTGTCGGCTGATCCGGCTCCTCCGGTTTCGATTCTTCAATCAGTTCAGTTGGTACTTTCACTGTTATGCCGGTCTCGTCCATTGTCAAGTCAATATCCAACTGTATCCCCAATTTCGGATCAGAAGGGGTCACATCCGGATCTTCCGGGTCCTCACCCTCTTCTACAGGTTTCACTGTAACATTAAAAGAATCACCTCCCTCCAAGCCTTCTTCATCGGGTTTGGTCACAGTATAAATAGTTTCAATGTCTCTACCTGTTTCCTTCTCAGTTACTTTTGCCACAATTTTGATCGAAGTGGCTCCATTGGGAATGCTGAGATAAATTGAACCTAAATCTTCCTTCTTCACATAAATAACTCCGCCGATTCCGTTTGAAACGGTGAACACATAATCGTCGGCAAACATACTGAGAAACTCGTCCGATACATTCAAACTGACCTTTACCGTTGCCGATTTACAGAGAACTTCCGCCTTAGATTCCATTCCCTGCTTCACTTCAATAGAAGAGCTTCCTTCAAAATAAGGAGTACGCGAAGCATCTTGCAAAACACCGCTTTTAGCCACAATCTTATAGTTTCCTACCGGAACGACCAACGGCAAGGCCTCTTTCAGCTTCGCATAGCTGGCAAACGAACGAACCACAGCCTCAGTGGCATTATCAACAATCTCTACTTTATAGGTATTCACATCCAGTTCATCAGTAAGTGACGTACTTTCAGCTTTTGTAGAAGGCGTAGCCTGCGTCTTGTTCACCAGATCCAATGTCAGAAGTCCTTCGTCATTCTTCAAATTATATTTGCCTTCCAGCTCATTTTTCATCTCGCAGGAACTCAAACAAAGTGCTATCAATGCCAGCACTGCATATATGTTTCTTATCGCATTCATATATACCAATCTTTTATATTTACTTACTTGCATTACCCGGCCAATACTCTTCCGGAATCTCAATATTCACATCCTTATCTTCCGTACCGGTATCCACGGTTACGTCCAACGATGCAGTACCCGTAGAAATAGTAATCACCTCCGGATCTACTGTAATAGTAAGATGCGTTTTGGGAGCTACTTTTTTCTCGGCAACCAAAGCTTCCATCACCACCGCATTGCCTTCTTTATCTTTGAAACCTCCTACAGTGATAGATACATTCTCACCATCGGCATTTGCTTTCAGATAAGCATCCTTACCGGAGTCTTTTTTCATATTTACTTCAAAAGGAGCAGTCAGGTGTGAAGTAGAAAGGGAGACAGTACAATCCGAATAATATTTTAGAAAATCCTCCGTATAAACGACTGATACTTTAACATTAGCCGGCTTACAGTACAAAATAACATTCTTTTGTTCGCCTTCACTGACAGTGAACTCCTGGCTGCCTTCCACATACAGTTTATCGAAACCTGCATCTACATTATCACCGTAGAAGGCTTTCACCGTATATTTTTTGCCGGCAGTCAGATCGATAGACAAAGGCATATCCTTGTACAGGCCATCGTATAAAGAGGTACCGTCGCCCTCGTTGACCGTAACTTGATAGTTATCGACTTTTTTGTATTCCGCTTCACTGACGGAACGGGTTTTCTCTGCAAAAGAAGGATTGGCTGAAAGCCCAAGACTTAAAGAACCAACACCGTATGAAACAGCATCACTGCCGGAATCACACGAGGCAATACATGAAATTAGCATCGCCATACTAACCATAAAAGAGAGTCTTTTCATAATGATAACTACTAAATATTATTCATAAGTTGTAAAAACCGCAGGCAAAATTATAGTTTTCTTTTATTATAATAAATACACAACCTTCGATTCCTTACAAAATCTGAAAAAAGGACCACAAATAGTTGTTTAATCATAAAAACAGACCACAAAAATGGGCTAAAACAAGAAAGTCCCGCCTTTCTTATGAAAAACAGGACTTTTTTTATACAATATTATTTTATTATTTCTCCGGCATAAGAACCACTCCAAGTTTCTTTTTACCATCCATTTTCACAACAATCGGCCTCTCAAAGTGTATGTGACGAAGATATTCAGTCTCAAATACGGCAGGTTGCGCATTCAGAAACTCCTGGTTGTATATTCCATCATTCATAAACGCATTGATGGTGAAATAACCTACACCAAAGGAGGTCAGATTCTGGAAGAAATGCGTCCCCTGACTGGGGTCTACCCGGTAATTGGTCAGTCCGGCTTCCACAATGACACGCGCAGCAGAAATATGCGGCCACTTCACCGGGATACCTAACCAAGTGTCACTGCTTCCCCATCGTCCGGGTCCGACAAGTACATAGTTCTTGCCTTCATTCAGGAACTGCTGGTTAAGTTTCTCTATTTCCCAAGCTATATTCTGATTGTTCGATGCACTGTAATGATCAGTCTTGACATATATGATATCATGTATTTCGTTCATAATGCCATGCCCCAAGGAGTTATTGGAACGGAGCAGCACATCTCCGTCCGGAATAGTAGTAAGATCTTCATCCAGCATATCTTTACTGTCTACAATGGGACGTACCTGAAGCAGATAGAACGTACCGGTCTTATCACGGTCATGATTGAGTGTCACTGCAAATTCGATCTCTACCGGACGGCGCATCTCCTGCTGCCCGTAACGAAGTACCCAGCGCAGGATGCGTGCCAACGGAAATACATCGTGCTGCAAGATGTTGGCAAACGTAATCACTTTACGCCCACCGGGATATAAACCGTCACGAATCACCTGGTCATACGGATCATAAGTAGAAGCTATATACCGTAACGAACCGTCTTTTTCGGCTTCTTTCACATGCAACTTCAGAAGATTGAATCCATCATCAATCGAAAAGTTATCACCGGCATTTTTCAGATCGAGAGCGTAAAAACGGGTCTGCGTCTCTTTCAAGGCAATATCCAGTTCACTGGTTTGCAACACCTTTGAAGGATGGGCAGGCGAGAAACGTAAAGTCATACCTCCGTCCACGATATACTTGCCCAAACCGAGAGCCAGGTTTACCGTACCTTCTTCAGCTTTCTCGTCGCCAATGGGATAGTAATTGAGAGATCGGGCTACACCGGACATCGAAGGATAATAACGGTCTCCGTACTGATTGCCGACCACTTGTTGCAGAATAACGGCCATCTTTTCCTGATCGATCACATTCGAAGTGGCCTGCATATATGCCTTACTGTCGCGGAAATAAACAGACGCATATACGCCTTTAATGGCATCGGACAGCATACGGAGCATCTCATATTTATCATCCAGATAAGGAATCATATAAGTATTATAGATTCCTGCAAAAGGCTGATAGTGGGAGTCCTCAAGCAAGGAAGAAGAACGAATGGCGATAGGAGACTTCACCACATCGAAGAAAGTAAAAAAGTCCTCAACCAGACGGTCGGGCAATTTCGCTTTCAGGAAGTATTTCAGAATCGTATCGTCATCAGCATCGGAAAGGGCAATCTGATACAGATTATTGCTATCCATAAACTCGTCGAATACATCGGTACAAAGCACCACTGTTTTCGGGATAGCCACACGGGCATTCTCAAATTCTTCAAATTCCGGATGACGCTTCACCATATTGTCAATAAACGCCAGTCCACGCCCCTTTCCTCCCAACGAACCGTCTCCGATACGGGCAAAGTTTGAATAACGGTCGAAGCGGTCGCGTTTGAATACAGCTACCACTCCCTGATTTTTCATTTTTCGGTATTTAACAATAGCCTCAAAGATGATTTTACGATGCGCATCCACATCTTGCAGACTATGCCAGGTGATGGGACGAAGGAATTCCGCAACCGGAAACATAGCACGTGAATACAGCCAACGTGAAACATGATTGCGACTGATGTGATAAAGGAACGATTCGGCAGGAACGGCAAAAAGAATATTCTGCAACTCTTTCAGGTTCCGAACCCGGGCTATCTCGACACCCGTCTCAGGATTACGGAACACGAAGTCGCCAAAACCGAAATTATCGGAAACAATCCGGCGAAGATCGACATCCATTTTCTTGGAATTCTTATCAATGAACGTAGCTCCATACTTAGCCGCATAGGCAGCGTTCTCTGTCTCGGACGACTGGATGATCAAGGGTACGAACGGATCTTTCTTCCTGACTTCCGCACAAAGCTTGATTCCTGCCATGCCGTCCTTCTCTCCTTTCTCCACACGGGGAAAGCGGACATCGGTGATGACTCCCAGTATATTATTGGTATACTTATCGTATATATCCATTGCCTCCTCATAAGTACGGGCCAATACTATTTTGGGACGCCCGCGCATACGGAGTGTACGTTGATGGGCATTCAAAGCCTCGGTAGAGAACTCCTGACTCTGCTTCAACACAAATTTATAAAGATTGGGAAGCACGGATGAATAGAAACGGATACTGTCTTCTACCAGCAGAATCAACTGCACGCCCACCTCTTTCACGTCATGCTCCAGGTTCATCTTGTCTTCGATCAGCTTGATGATGGACACCAGCAAATCAGTATTCCCCAACCAACAAAACACGTAGTCGAATGCACTCAGGTCCTCGTTCGCTATCCGTTTGGTAATGCCGTGACTGAACGGTGTCAGAATAACGATCGGTATCTGTTCGTACTTCTCCTTGATATGGCGTCCGATATCAAAACTATCGTTGTCTCCCGTACCCGGCATGCAAATCACCAAATCAAACGATACACTCCCAAGCTGTCTCAACGCCTCTTCCTCGGTAGAAACTTGCGAAAAACGAGGGGGATAACGGAGCGAAAGCGAGGTGTATTCATTGAAAATCTTTTCATCGATACGTCCGTCATCCTCCAGCATAAAAGCATCGTAAGGATTGGCTATCAATAAAACATTAAAGATTCGCCTTGTCATCAGATTGGCAAACTGAGTATCTTTAAAATAGAGCTGGTTTAATTTAAATTTGCTGAGCATGGGTTTCCCGTAGTTTTAAAATTCAACAGACAAAAGTCGCTGTTTTTATTGGGAAAAGCAAGAAAAAGCAATTCACTTTATTGCCAACTTCCAATATAGGCACAGATTATCTTCCCATTTCCGATTTGAAAACAAACCGAAACATCAAAGTCGAGAAATCCGAAAACAGAAAATGACCGAACTATTTGTTTTGTAATAAACACTCTGTATATTTGTGAATTTACTAACCGTAACCAATTGAAAAACATGAAAGCAATATCCTTATTAATTATAATAGGTATAGCAGCCACATCATGCATACGCCCCCGAAAACCGGTTTACCCTGCAACAAAAAAGGTAGACAGCATAGACATATATTTCGACACAAAAATTCCCGATCCGTATCGTTGGTTAGAGAATGACACTTCCGACGCAACCGCCGCATGGATAGAAGCACAAAACAAAGTCACTGCCAAGTACCTGGAAGCCATCCCTTTCCATCGGAAATTATTAAAACGAATAACCACCCTGTCTGACTATGAAAGAATTGGATTACCGGTCAAGAAAGGAAATAAGTACTATTTCACTAAAAACAATGGGTTACAAAATCAAAACGTGATGTATATACAAGACTCTTTGAGCAATAATCCACGCATTTTTTTAAACCCTAACCGATGGTCTGACGACGGTACTGTATCACTCAGTAGAATATCATTCTCCAAGAACGGTAAATATGCTGCCTGTGGCATCTCACGCAACGGTTCCGATTGGCAAGATCTATATATCATGGACACCACAACCGGGAAATTTCTGGACGATCACATTCAATGGGTAAAGTTTCAGGAAGTGGCTTGGGATGAAAAAGGCTTTTATTATAGCGCTTATGACGCTCCACCAAAAGATAAAGAGTTATCAAGCGTAAACGGAAACTCCATGATTTATTATCATAAACTAAAGACACCACAAGCAAAAGACAAACCGATCTATCAAAACCCATATTATCCGGAGTGCAATCATTCCGGACACACAAGTGATGACGGACGTTTTCTTTTCATAAACAACGGCCTTTTAATGAAAGATCTCACCCAAACAGACGCACCTCTGGTACAACTGGCCAATGCGGGCTATCGATATAGCCCAATAGGCATCATTGATAATAAAATTTATATTTTTACCAACTACAAAGCTCCGAAAAGACGTATCATGGTGGCTGATATCAACAGTCCCACGTTGAAAAACTGGAAAGAACTGATTCCAGAATCCGATGCCGTATTATCCAAAGCAGAAATAATTGGTGGAAAATTGTTTCTCACCTATAATAAAGATGCTTCAGACCGGGCCTATGTCTACAATTTAAATGGGAAACAACTACAAGAGATCAAGCTTCCTTCACTGGGTACCGTCTTCTTTTGCGGAGAAAAAGAGGATAAAAAATGTTTTTTCCTCTTCACTTCTTTCACCACCCCGAACACAATTTACCAATATGACATTGATAAAAAAGAGTATACACTATATTATGCTCCGAAAATAAAGTTTAATGCAAACGACTTTGTGACGGAACAAATATTCTTCACCAGTAAAGACAGTGTGCAAATCCCAATGTTTCTGACTTATAAGAAAGGATTAAAGAAAGATGGAAACAATCCTGTACTTCTTTATGGTTATGGTGGCTTTGGCCTCACCCTCACTCCTTCCTTCGCCATCGAACGTATCCCGTTCCTCGAGAACGGAGGTATCTATATACAGGTCAATTTACGAGGCGGTAACGAATATGGTGATTCATGGCACAAGGCGGGAGTCAAAATGCAAAAACAGAATGTTTTCGACGACTTTATCAGTGCCGCCGAATATCTCATTAAAGAAAAATACACTAATCCGAACAAAATAGCCATTACCGGTGCATCGAACGGAGGATTACTCGTGGGTGCCTGCATGACACAACGGCCTGAGCTATTCCGCGTAGCCGTATCTCAGGTGGGTGTGATGGATATGCTCCGTTATCATAAATTCACCATAGGCGCATCATGGAGCACAGACTATGGCACAAGTAGCGACAGTAAAGAAATGTTTGATTACTTATTGAGCTATTCTCCGCTGCACAATCTGAAGTCGGGCACAAGATATCCTGCAACATTAATCACCACAGCCGATCACGACGATCGTGTTGTCCCTGCACACTCGTTCAAGTTTGCCGCAACTTTACAAGCAGAAAATGATGGGACCAATCCTACTCTCATACGTATCGATCACAAGGCCGGACACGGCTTCAACAAAGCCACAACAAAGTTATTAAAAGAGCAAGCAGACGTTTATGCATTTATCATGTATAATCTGGGAATGAAAATGAAAAACTGACATCTATTTCCCAATGCTCTTTCTATCATTTTATCATTATTTAATCAAAATATTCCATACAATCAAATAACATTAGAAAAGTTTTCCTATATTTGCGATACGATAAAGTGACATTTTATCAGAATCAACCTATTAAAACATACTATTATGAACATCGAAAAAATCATCTCCTCTTTAGAGGCTAAACATCCCGGCGAATCAGAATATCTTCAAGCTGTAAAAGAAGTGCTTCTCTCTATCGAAGATATATACAATCAGCACCCTGAGTTTGAAAAAGCCAAAATCATCGAAAGACTGGTAGAGCCGGACCGTATCTTTACGTTCCGCGTGACATGGGTAGATGATAAAGGTGAAGTACAAACCAACCTGGGATATCGTGTTCAGTTCAACAACGCTATCGGCCCGTATAAAGGCGGTATCCGTTTCCACGCTTCTGTCAACCTGTCTATCCTGAAATTCCTCGGATTTGAACAGACCTTTAAGAATGCCTTGACTACTCTGCCGATGGGTGGTGGTAAGGGCGGCTCCGACTTCTCTCCACGTGGCAAGAGTGATGCTGAAATCATGCGTTTCTGCCAGGCATTTATGCTTGAGTTGTGGCGCCATCTGGGTCCGGACATGGACGTACCGGCCGGTGACATCGGTGTAGGAGGACGTGAAGTAGGCTACATGTTCGGTATGTATAAGAAACTAACCCGTGAATTTACAGGAACCTTCACCGGCAAAGGACTTGAGTTTGGCGGTTCACTGATCCGTCCGGAAGCTACCGGATTCGGAGGTTTGTACTTCGTCAACCAAATGTTGCAGACTAAAGGTATCGATATAAAAGGCAAGACTGTAGCTATCTCCGGATTCGGAAATGTTGCCTGGGGAGCTGCTACCAAAGCTACCGAGTTGGGAGCAAAGGTTGTTACAATCTCCGGCCCGGATGGTTACATCTATGATCCGAACGGCATCAGTGGGGAAAAGATCGATTATATGCTTGAACTCCGTGCTTCGGGCAACGATATCGTAGCTCCGTATGCTGACGAATTCCCGGGATCTACTTTCGTAGCCGGTAAACGTCCTTGGGAAGTGAAAGCCGATATAGCCCTTCCTTGTGCCACTCAAAACGAATTAAACGGCGAAGATGCCAAAAATCTTATTAATAACAATGTTCTTTGTGTCGGAGAGATCTCCAACATGGGTTGTACACCCGAAGCCATCGATCTTTTCATCGAACACAAAACGATGTATGCACCGGGTAAAGCAGTCAATGCAGGTGGTGTAGCAACGTCCGGGCTGGAGATGTCACAAAATGCCATGCACTTGAGCTGGAGTGCAGCAGAAGTAGACGAGAAACTCCATACCATCATGCATGGTATCCATGCACAGTGTGTGAAGTATGGTACAGAACCTGACGGATATATCAATTATGTGAAAGGTGCCAACATTGCAGGCTTCATGAAAGTGGCTCATGCCATGATGGGACAAGGAATCATCTAAAAAGCTTTGTTTAGTTGTATTTGTGAATTGCGTTACTCATTTCCTGAGACAGGATGTGGGTAACGCTACTTTTTTCTGAAAAGGTTTCATTTTCAACTAAAATAGCCTAACTTTGCATTTCGAAACCAAATAATTGTTACGAAATGTTACAACCCGAATTAAAGATGCGCCGCGATAAAATTCGCGTGCTGATGGCTCAACAAAACATTGATGCCGCTCTCATCACTTGTAATGTAAACTTGCTCTATACGTATGGCCGTGTTGTCAGCGGATACCTCTACTTACCTCTCCACTCACCGGCCTTGTTATTCATCAAACGCCCCAACAATATTACCGGCGAACACGTCTTCCCTATCCGAAAACCGGAACAGATTCTTGATCTGATTAAAGAAAGCGGATTGCCTGCCCCTCAGAAACTGATGCTGGAAGGCAACGAACTGTCATATACAGAGTACAATCGCCTTGCCGCTGTTTTCCCAGAGTCGGAAATTGTAAACGGAACTCCGTTAATCCGCGAAGCGCGTAGCATCAAGACTCCTGTAGAAGTGGAATTATTCCGCCGTTCGGGTGTAGCTCACGCCAAAGCTTACGAACAGATTCCTTCTGTTTACCGTCCGGGAATGACCGATCTGGAATTTTCAATCGAAATAGAAAGGTTGATGCGTCTGCAAGGTAATCTGGGAATCTTTCGTGTGTTCGGTCAGAGCATGGAAATCTTTATGGGCAGTGTACTGACCGGAGACAATGCCGCTTTCCCTTCTCCATACGATTTCGCCTTAGGAGGTGAAGGACTGGATCCGGCTCTCCCGGGAGGACTCAACAGAAGCCTGCTAAAAGAAGGTCAAAGTGTCATGGTAGACCTCGGAGGAAACTTTAACGGATATATGGGCGATATGAGCCGCGTATTCTCCATTGGTAAGTTGAGTGATGAAGCGTATACAGCCCATCAGGTCTGTCTCGACATACAGGACGCCGTATCATCTATGGCCCAGCCCGGAGTTGTATGCGAGGATTTATATAATACAGCCATCGATATAGTGACCAAAGCCGGTTTTGCCGACAAGTTCATGGGTATCGGCCAGCAAGCAAAATTCATAGGTCATGGTATCGGTCTGGAAATTAATGAAGCTCCGGTGCTTGCCCCCCGTATGAAACAAGAACTGGAACCGGGAATGGTCTTCGCTCTCGAACCTAAGATTGTAATTCCGGGTGTAGGTCCCGTAGGTATCGAAAACTCGTGGACAGTAACACAAGAGGGTGTAGAGAAACTTACTATCTGTAACGAAGAGATTATTGAGTTGCAATAAAAACAAATCCCAATAGATACCCAAAAGACGACTGTTGTGCTTTCCACACCACAGCCGTCTTTTTCATATCACTATTAACTTTACTAAGGAATTTCTGTTACCGGAGTCTCCAACTTAATGTTTTCCCATCCCACCCATGTAGGAGAAACCATACATTGCGGCTCCTGAATTTTATCGATCAAGGCAGTAGCACGTTTCACTGCAACACTGGTTCTTTCGAACAGCTCTTTCATGGAAAGGTTACCTTTAGCGTCACGGATCGTCTTTATCAGGAAATACGTATAATATCCCTGCTTCTTTTCATGGTAAACACTTGAAGTCTGATCGCCACTGCTGGACGAAAAACTCAATGTGTTTCCTTGCGGCAATCCCACTTTCGGAACAACACGCACGCCCTTCTGTGCCAATAGCGGAGCAGCACTCTTATAACCACCGCTAAAGCAAGCATCGAGGAATACATAAGCCCCCTTTACCGGATAAGTAGCCAATTTTTTATACAGTCCGGACAATGAAATACCCAGACGGATATTCTTACCTGTAATATCCACCGGAAGTAAATAAGGCTCCTTAGTAGCCTCGTCATTATTTCCATGACCGGAATAATAGAATATCAGTTCGGCTTGCGGATCGGTGCTTGCCATGTTCACCAACCAGTCAAGTTGTTCGTGCATCATACCGGCAGTAGCATTCGGCACCACCTTGATCTGCCCGTCGGGTACCCCAAAGGTACGTACGCAATATTCACGGAACAGCACAGCATCGTTTACGGCATAAGGCACATTAATTTCGGCATTGGCACCGGTCATACTATAATCCTCATTACCGATAATCAAAGCATAACGGTGGCGGTTCACAGCTCCCACAGGGACATCCTCCATCAACTCACTCTTGAAACTCAGCGAAAAGTCTTTCACATTCACCTTCCGTGCAGCCACATTTCCACTCAGATTGATAGAAGCGGCAGAAGACAGGTAATCTCCCACTTTCACTTTATAAGCCTCGTTCAGGAAAGTTGAACGAGTAGACTCCGTTACCGCCAGCATTACGGCCACGGAATCTTCATCAAAACGCTTGTTCACCAGGAAGCCGTAATCGAGCACAGCCACATCCCCCGGAGCAATACTATCAATTGTCATTTCCGGAGAATCGGTAGTAAATATGTTCTTCGGCAATGTGAAATTCACCTTCACCTTACGCGCAGTCTGTGTTCCAAAGTTTTGCAAGGCAACCGTCAGCTTTCCGTTTTTACCCAAAGTAATAGATGTACCCTCAGACGCAAAGAACTGATGGTCGGCAATGCGCAAACGAGGCATTGCATATTCCTGAGTATTCACAATCAGCTCCGAAGGATCGGCATCAAATCCATTCGCTTCGAATGCATAAATGTTGATCTTAGCCAGGCTCGTGGGCAACTCTTTCTTTGCAAGATAACGGAATGTATACTGTTTGGACTTCCCGGCCGGAATATTGCCTCCGTCCAACTCACGCGGACCGTCGAAATACTGATCATATCCCTGCTGCTCAGCCAAACGGATACGTATATTATACGCATCTCCTTTACCTTGGTTCTCAATGGTAAACTGCAAAGCGAAACTCTCTCCGGCATCAATTACCTTATTATTATTGGCATCCGTAAACTGATCCATCTTGATTACCAACATGGCCGGTTCCACAGGTACCGGAACAGACTCCTGTTCCTGAGCTATATTTTCAGTCTTCTTCAACGTCTCTTTGTAAGCAGCCAGCCGGGAGGGAAAAGCGGTATAAGAAGCCCCGTCCTGAACTATCTTAGAAAGCACTTCATATTCCGGTTTCATATCCATATACTGATATACGCCTGCCAGTCCCTGCATATACAATTTGGAAGAAGGATCTTTCTGCAATATCTTCAGGAAAAGATCTTTAGCATCCATCAGATAGCCCGATGCGCGCTGACGTACCAATGCATATTCAGTATCGTTGGCAATGGTAGCCCCATTGTTTACGATCTCCGTAGCACAATTGAAGTTGGCACGTGCCACACCGGTCATCAATTCAAAACTCTCGGGATGAAGTGCATACAAGCGTTTGTAGATATCCAGTGCCTCCACATTCTTTCCCTGCCGTTCCAGAATGCGCGCCTTGATAGGCAATACCTTATCATTATTCGGATCCACAGCCAGAATGCGGTCAATCGCACCAATCAACTTTTCCATATTATTGGTGGCGATATGTACATTCACCAGATTATACAAGAAATCGAGTGACACCGGATATTTGGCAATAGCCTGTTCCAGCACGCGTTCCTGATCCGCATATTTCTTCTGCTTCTGATAAATCATGTTCATATAAACATAACAGTCCTTCTGCTGAGCTTCCGTACCGGTATTAAGATACTCCTGAAAATACCTCAGCGCCTGTTCGTTCTTCTCCAGATTAAAGGCCGATACCGCTGCATAGTAAACCACCGAAGCATAACGGTTATCTTTCGGCAACAATTCACTGCGGAACAACTGCATCTGCGGCATATCGATATATGCAGCGGCAAAATCCAATGCTTTAGCCGGCTGTTTCTGTTCCGAATAATATACCGCTCCGTTCAGCAGATAAGGATACAATGCCTTTAGCCTACTCTTTGCTCCCCCTATATACTGACCGTTATTCGGTGCCTCCACAACCTTCATGAAATTCGCGTAACTGTCCAGCAGATAGTCATACATAGCCGTTACATTCGTTCCTTTATCGCGCTCGCTTTCAAAAAGCACATACTGTTGGTTGGCACGCTTAGAAGCGGAGGACGCATCCTGCGCCCCCACTTTACCGGCCATAACAACAGTGAGAATGATTGTCAGTAAAAAAAATCTTTTCATCGTTTATTGTTGAAATGCATCCATAATTACAAACTCTACATTGATCTTGCGGAATTCTCCACCACGTTCTTTAGCTACTTCCACATGATATTCGTAATCGTTCTTCGTATTACCTAATGTTGTCACATTCTTTTCGATATAACTCTTCACACCGGCAGCACGCATCAGTGCCAGCTGTTCGTTCTGTGTGATTCCGGCAGCCTTGGTCACCGTGATATTGTCGAGATTGCCATCTTTGTAATATGGCTCGTCCACGAACTCTCCGTACCGTCCGTCATAAGCCAGGCGTCCACGAATCGGAGCCGCATCGGCCGAACCGGTAATAATCACTTTCACCTGCTTACCCTCTGATAAATATTTGGAGAAATCGCCTTCAAAAGCATTCTTGATAATCTTCATCAAAGACATGGCGGCATTTGAGCGTTCAATGTTATAACCACCGGACGGGAAGTCTTCCTTAGCAGAAAACTCTTTATTGATCACCTCATACTGATAACCCACTTTATAATTGAGAATTTTTTTGCCGTTAGCATCCACACCCGGAATAACCTCTGTCTTCACATTGATCTGTGTGTTATCGGTAATCAGTTTATCCTGCTTTTTCTCTTCGATCACCTGTTCCTTTATTTCGGCCAATTGTGCTTCCTCACGGGTAGCCTGCTGCATGATTTCCAGAGGGACAAAGTTTTCATCCGCTTCCAAAGCAGTCAACTTTGTCCGTCCGATATTGTCATAGATATAAACCTTGTTGGTCGTTTCGTTGGTAACCTCCACATAGGCCAGTTCAAATTCATCTTTATCATTCAGCACATATACGGCATTCGAGAATTTCATTTTACCTTCCTCAAAGTCCCCTGCCTCGTTAGCCGGAACTTCCAGTCCGATAGACGGCAACCCCTTAAAACCGATATTCAACATATTATTAGCAGCATCATATCCATCCACAAAAGGATTATCCATTGAGATACGGTCACCCGCCAATGCCGTAGCAACTTCCTGAGCAAACAACTGCTGCTGTTTAACACGAGTTTCATCGTTCACACGGATAGCATAATCCTCCATCGATTCTCCCTGCATCATCTTCACCCATTCATTCATCTTGGCGTCTACTTCCTTACCCATAATCTTTCCATAGAATGGGTTCAGCCCGTTCGCATCCCAGAAGACCATTTGCTTCGTACGATTGGTTAGCATGAATACCTCGCTATTCTGATTGTTCTTAAAGAAGCGTCCACCGGTAACACCGCCTATAGGATCTACAATCTCCTGCTCTATGACACCATTCTTCAAGTTGATGATCTCGATATTCTTCCCATCTTTTACCACACTGATGTATTTTCCTTCGGGATGGAATGACGGAGAACTAAGCATTCCCCCCAACTTATCGAAGATGTCCACCTTATCCCAGTTTTTCGTATCGATAATGGTCAGGTGATTATTCTCCGTGGTTACTGCCAGCAACGAAGCATCCGGAGAGAAAGTCAGTTCTTTGACAACTGCCGACATAGGAATCGCTTTTCTCAACTCCTTTGTCTGGAAGTTCCAGATGTTAATCGTCTGTCCTGTCCCTGCTGCAATAAAATAATTGTTCGAACTCATAGCCAGTGCAGTAGCCGGAGCATCTCCTTGGATATAAGCCAATGGCATATATTCTTTCGTATCATAAATAACGATTTCCCCTAACGAGTTACCTACAACGAAACTACGGGCATCGGTAGCATAACACATGGATACCGGCAGCGGTTTGGCTTTCAATTTTTTACGTTTCTCTTTCAATTCGAAAAGCTTCTTATTCCTGTCACGAAAAGAGTAAATGCTTACCGGATTCTTCGCTCTCAACACGGCGATAGAACTTCCCGTCGGATTAAATACGATACGCTCAATTTTGCGTAAATCATTAATCGCGATATCGCGCATGGTATACAACGATCCGTCAGACAAATAAGCAGTACAAAAAGTCGTGTTATCAAACGCATTAATCTTTTTCTGAGAATCAAACCCCCTTTTTTCTACAACTTGTGCCATTGCTTGTCCGCAGAACATCGCGGTGACAAAACAAAAAGCAATCCCTCTGTAAGTGTAAAATCCACATTTCATCCTATTCATACCTTAAAATGATTTAGTTTATGTTTAATAGTGTTTTGCAAAATAAGCATTAATTCTGCAATCTATCACAAACAGAAACTCCTTTTTTTTCATTTCCCGTAAAGTTTAGTTGTTAATACATAGAAATGAAAAAAGAATAGACAGAAAGACTGTAGAAAAAGAGCAGGTTTGTAACGGTTTTCCGTTACAAACCTGCTCTATAGCATATATTCCCTTTCCTTACGTGATTAGTCGGAAATCGAAAAAGACAAAAACTTATTGCATTTATTTATCCACGTTTCGTACGGGATTCAATCCCATTTTCTTAGCTTTTTGAAGCATAAATGAATAAGCAGCCTCGTATTCATTGGGAATCACTCCGTCCAAAATAGCATCTTTTATAGCACTTTTTAACGACCCCACTTCCTTGCAGGGTCCCAGATTAAACACCTCCATAATCTCTTCCCCACTCACAGGCGGCTGAAAGTTACGGACACGGTCTTTCTCTTCCAAATCTTTCAACTTCCGGCGAACCAGCTGGAAATTATTTAGAAAGCGCTGTTTACGTTCCGTATTCTTTGAAGTAATATCCGCCTCACAAAGTGTCATCAGGTCGTCTATGTCATCTCCGGCTTCAAAAAGCAGACGACGCACGGCCGAATCCGTCACCACATCATCCGCTATCACGATGGGGCGCATATGCAGACTTACCATCTTTTGCACATATTTCATTTTCTCGTTCATCGGCAACTTCATCCTCCTAAAGATATTCGGAATCATCTTTTCGCCTATGAAATTATGATTATGAAAAGTCCACCCCGCCTTCGGTTCCCAGCGTTTAGTCACCGGTTTGGCGATATCATGTAACAAGGCAGCCCAACGTAACCAAAGATTATCTGTCACCTTGCTGATATTGTCGAGCACTTCCAGCGTATGATAAAAATTATCCTTATGGGCACGCCCGTTCCGGGTCTCCACCCCTTGTAAAGCCACTAATTCCGGAAAAATCAACGCCAACAACCCACTCCTGTCCAAATCGATAAAACCTTTGGAAGGGATAGGTGAAAGCATTATTTTATTCAGCTCGTCCGCAATGCGCTCACGTGAAATAATCTCAATCCGTTCCCGGTTACGGCAAAGAGACTCAAATGTATCGTCATCTATGTAAAAATTCAGTTGGGTAGCAAAACGGATACAGCGCATCATGCGCAAGGGGTCGTCACTGAACGTTATGTCCGGATCGAGAGGAGTACGAATGACCTTTTCCTTCAAATCATTCATGCCTCCAAACGGATCGACCAGTTCCCCAAACCGCTCCTTATTCAGGCAGACAGCCAGAGCATTGATCGTAAAATCCCGGCGGTTCTGATCGTCTTCCAACGTTCCATCCTCCACAATCGGCTTGCGTGAATCCCGCTGATACGATTCCTTCCGTGCTCCTACAAATTCCACCTCCGTTCCGTGATATTTCACTTGTGCCGTGCCGAAATTCTTAAAAACAGAAACATGCGCACCCCGTCCCAGACGTTTACCCAACGCCTCGGCCATAGCAATGCCACTCCCCACCACAACAACATCTATATCTTTAGAGGGACGCTGCAGAAAAATGTCGCGGACATATCCGCCCACCACATAACATTCCAATCCCAACATATCGGCTGTCTCCGAAATCTGTCCGAAAATGGGTTCACTGAAATGCTGCTTCAATTCCTCCTGAGTCAACTCTATCATCTTCATTTTTCTTTTTTACAGTGATTGAAGGTGGTAGTCTGTTACTAACACCTTACAGTTAATTAGGCCGCAAAGGTACAACTTTTCGCTCTTCACTTTCCACTCTTCAGTCTAAATTTGTATTTTTGCCCTTTCTAAGTAAAGAACAACAAAATGAAAAAACTGATTGTCCTGGCATGTACATTGTCACTGCTGACTGCTTGTGGTGACAACATCGAGAAGAAAGCGGGTGAAAAGCTTGCAGCTGCCCGCGCAGCTTTTGAACGCAACGACTACAACGAAGCCAAGTTGCAGATCGACAGTATTAAAATTCTGTATCCAAAGGCATTCGATACCCGCAAAGAAGGTATCAAACTGATGCAACAGGTAGAACTGAAAGAACAGCAAGAAAGCCTTATATATCTGGATAGCATGCTACAAGTCAAACAGCAAGAGTTCGAAGCTATCAAGAATAAATATACTTTTGAGAAAAACGAAGAATATCAAAAAATCGGTAACTACTTTTGGCCCACCCAGACCGTAGAGAAGAACCTGCACCGTTCTTTCCTCCGTTTTCAGGTGAATGAACAGGGAGTAATGACACTGACATCTATCTATTGCGGCCCAAGCAATATCCACCACGTAGCAGTCAAAGTGATAGCACCAGACGGAAGTTTCGCTGAAACCCCTGCGTCCAACGACAGCTACGAGACTACCGATCTGGGAGAAAAAATCGAGAAGGCCGACTACAAAATGGGAGAAGACGGCAACGTCCTCAGTTTCCTCTACATGAACCGCGATAAAAAGAATATCCGTATAGAATATATCGGTGAACGTAAATTCACAACGACCATGACTCCGTCCGACCGAGAAGCACTCGTCGGCACTTACGAGTTGGCCAAATTACTTTCATCCATACGTCAGATTCAGCAAGAGAAAGAAGAAGCCAACCTGAAAATAGAATTTGTGAAAAGAAAGATGGAACAAAAGGCAAAAGAAGAAGCAGCGGAAAAATAAAGATAACAAAGTGCCTCAAAAGTCTCTTTCACCACAGATTAACGGATCACACAGAAATACGGTTCACAGGCTATCGTATTTATTTGTTCTATCTGTCAATCTGTGGTGAACTCTTCCTGATCTCTCTATTTTCATTCCCTCCGAAAACGTCTTCCCGATTATTCTCCGCTATCCTGTCGGTATCCATTATCGGATACCTCTCCATGCCCCCACTCTTCATCCCATGAATTTCCCCAATAATACGGAGTTCAAATTAAAATAAAGATAGCAATTTTTAGGTATTTTCAGGAACAAGTTCATTATGTGTAGCGATTACACAGACTATTCATTGTATCTATCTTTGTCCCCCGAAACATTTGAGTACATATGATAGAACGCTAATATGAAAACAGTAATCATTTCTATTTTTATCATCCTTTCCACCTTTACGACTTATGCTCAGCAAAGAGATATTGTACTGACAGGAACAGTTACGGATCATCAAAACGGACCGCTTCCCGGTGCCACTATCCGCATTAAAGGTACCCAATTCGGCACAGTAACAGATACCGACGGGCATTATCTGTTACGTGGCAAATGGAAAGAAAACGATCTAATTCTTTTCTCTTTCATAGGAATGAAAGAGATACGTGTGAAATACACCGGTCAGAAGGTACAAGATGCAGCCATGCAAGAAGATCCCAAAGCACTGGATGAAGTGGTCATCGTTGCCCGGCAGAATATCAACGAATTGGATATTCGTGCCAAATCCGGCGTTGTACAACGAGTCGACGTAGAACGTCTCAACAGTAAGCCCATGATCGATATGTCCCTCGCCCTACAAGGAGCCGTACCCGGCCTGATTATTACCAATACCGGCGACCTGGGCTCCAAACCGGAAATTCGTATTCGCGGAAATTCATCTTTCCGTAAAGGAGATATGGCCAACGAACCTCTCTACGTTATGGACGGCAAAGTAATATCATCCGATGCCTTCATGACTCTTAACCCGGCCGACATTCAAGAAATAAAGGTTCTGAAAGACGCCGTAGCCTGTGCTTTATACGGCATAAAAGCAGCCAATGGTGTAATAGAAATCACGTCCCAGCGTGGCAATCCCGACGGAAGGTTAACCACCAGTTACAGTTTCAATATAGGTATCACCACCCGTGGACGCAGAGGAGTCAAAATGATGGATAGCGAAGAAAAATTAGAATTGGAAAGACGTTTACAGAATATATCGACTCCGGGATATAGATACAGTGAAGATTACTATCGGAAATATTATGCTACCGCCCCCAACCTCGACGAGTTGATCGCAGAAGGACGACAAGTACTCGATTCATTAAAGAATATCCATACCGACTGGTTTGATGAACTGATACATCGCAGCATCTACCAGCGCCATAACCTTAGCATAAAAGGAGGAACAGATAAGACATCTTATTATATATCCACCAATTATGCCAAGCAGGGAGGACGAGTACCGGGTAATGACACTCAACGTTTCACCGCCCGTATGAGCCTCGATCAGAAACTGGGAAACTGGGGATATTTTTCCTTAAGCACCGATGCAGGTTATTCGGCAACCGATACTCCCAACGGCAGTACCCATTCCCCTACAGATCTGGTTTATCAACTTAACCCTTATGAAACCAAAACCGGTAAATTAATCTCCTACTCCGAAAAATCATCCGAATACACATTAAATGATTTGATGAGCCAATACCATAGTAAATCTACCGATAAACGTGGCGGAGTAAGCGGAAGTTTCAACTTAAGACCATTCAAAGGTTTGGAGATAGATGCAGTGACCGGTATCGATTTCCTTCTGAACGAAGCCCTTACGCTTGTTCCTTCCACGTCTATAGCAGAGCGGGAAATGGGAATCGCGATAGCCGAACGTGGAAAATTAACAAAAGAAAAAAATACAACGACCAATATTTCCTCCAATATACGTATCACTTACAACAAGACATTCGCCGGAAGACACGACCTGACAATCGGTGGGAACATGGACTACTACCTGACCCAGACAGATAACATATCTGCCACCGGATACGGAGTGGGGACACAAATGTCACTAAACGCAATCAACCACTCCATCACCGGAGCCCGGAAGCCGACAGCCAGTTCGCTTCTGGACAAAACGGCTCAGTTAGGATTCGGGGTAGTCATGGGCTACAGTTTCGATTCCACCTATGACCTTTTTACTACTTACAAAGCCGACGCTTCTTCCGTTCTCCCTCCAGACAAGCGCTGGAATGCAGCATGGGCCATAGGCTTGGGGTGGACCCTCAGCCGATACCCTTTCCTGAAAAATAATAAGGTCATCACTCTCCTGAACCTGAAAGGTTCCCATGGACGTATGGCAAACCTATCTGGAGTATCTGCCTCCGCCACAATCGGCACCTTCAGCTACTCCACCAATTATTACGGAAATGCCCGTCTGCTACAGTTACTCGGATTTTATAATACCGATCTGAAACCGGAACAGACTTCCACAACAGACTTCAGTCTATCCATCGAATTCTTCAAACGGCTGACATTAGGTCTCAATCTCTACCGCCGCGAAACGAGTGATGCACTGCTGGACGTCCCCATCCCCCTTTCCAACGGTTTCAATACCATGAAACGTAACATCGGTGTATTACGCAATGAAGGCTATGAACTGAACGCCGCAATAAAAGTGCTCGATACACCGGACTGGCGTGTATCTTTACGCGGTTCACTGGCCTACAACCGTAATAAGGTAATCAGCCTGTACTATACCGACCGTTTATACACCAGCGAAACCGCCCTGACTCCCGACTATGAAGTCGGAAAAGCCTATAACATGCTTTATGGACTGAAGTCATTAGGCATAAACCCTATCACCGGTCTTCCGGTATTTCAAGGAGCCGATGGAAGTGAGATTTCCCCGACACAAAATCCGGCCAGAGAAAACTTCATCGTTTTGGGGCATAGCACTCCTCCCTACAGCGGTACATTCAACCTGAATTTCTCCTATCGGAATTTCGATTTGGATATGGACTTTTACTATGTGTTCGGCGGCATTAAACCCTACAATTATTCTTATATCCGTTCAGCTGACAGTGCCAATAAGAATGCCATTCAAAAGCAATTAGAAAACATGTGGTTTCACCGAGGAGATGAAGGAAAGATATACCATTCTCCATTTTACATATCTCCTGCCAATGCTTCACTCCAACAGCCCAATACAGAAACCGTCGGGAAAAGCGATTATCTGAAATTGGCCATGTTGTCGCTACGCTACCGGGTTCCACACACCTTTCTGGAGAAAAACTGTCATTTCATAAAATATGCCAATATCGCCTTTCAGGCATCCAACCTTTTTATGATTACTCCTTATAAAGAGTCCGATCCCGAAACAGGTTCATTAGCCGGAGCTATGCAACCCGTATTAACCATCAATCTTAGTTTGACTTTCTAAATACAAGTAATATATGAACCTGAACCCAATAATAAATAATTTCCAACGCTCAATACGCAAAGTACAAATCTGTTGCATATTGATACTCAGTTGTACAGCCTGTTCGCTCAATATCCCCTACGAGAATCAGTATTCAGATCCGGATGCCATTACCACAGTAACCGCCGCACGCGAACTATTGGCATCGGCCTATGATGCAATTCCCAAGCCGGAATTCAGTTTATCCGTATTGAGCGACGACTTCCAGCCTACTTTTTTAATAAACTTGAATGCCGACCTGAATAACCTATATAAATGGCATCCTAAACCGATGGAGGACTTATCGAACTCTCTGTGGGAAAAATACTACTCAGCCATAGGCATAGCCAATACGGTACTGGAGCGCATCCATTATGTATCCCCTATTTCAGACAGTGACAAGCAAGAGTTGCAATGCATCGTTAGCGAAGCAAAAACGTTAAAAGCATATTGTTACTTCAATCTGCTCAGACTTTTTGCCCCCACCTATCCGGAAGGTCCCGAAAAAGACGGAATCATCTTAAAGGAGCGGTTCGAACTTGCCTTTCTAAAACGCTCGAGCATCAGTGAATGTGTGAATGCTATCCGCCAATTACTGACCGAAGCAGTTACTGTAGACAACCGACCTTCACAGGTCTACTGGTTTTCCCGGCAAAGTGCTTATTATCTATTGGCAGCCTTAGAACTCTATGCCGAAAATTACGATAAAGCTGAAGAATATGCCTTAAAAATCCTGTCTTCAACCAATGCATACGATGTCCTGGCCCCCGTACATTATAAAAAACTATGGGAACAAGAACCATGCGATGAATGTATTTTTTCTCTGTATACCACCAATTCATATTATACCGATATGAATTACGAAAGGAAGAAAGGCGACTACTTCACGATCAACTCCACACTCACCCAATTATATGCTGCCAATGACATCCGTTACGAAGCAACGGTCTATCCCCAAGAAATGCCTGGTGAAAGCATCGGCGAGACCTTACCGGTACTATATCTGGGAAAATACAACAAACAGAACTGGAATTATAAGCCTATACAATATATCAACAAACTTCGTGTATCCGGCATCTGCTTTATTCTTGCCGAAGCCTATTGTCAAGACCAGAAAGGTCACGATGCATTGGCCCTGGAAGTAATAAACAACTACCTGGCCCAACGTGAAGCTCCCTTGCTTGACACATCACTTTCCGGCACTCCCCTATTGAAAGCTATCCTTCAGGAAAAGTGGAAAGAATTTGCCGGTGAAGGTGAACGTTACTTTGATTTAAAGCGCTATCGGAAAAGCCTGCTTTCCGATTGGAATCTCTCTGCCGCAATGAAAAATAAACCAATCAAATCAGACGACTACCGTTGGCTTTTCCCCATTCCGAAAGGCGAATATCTATATAACGAAAATATATCGCAAAATGCAGGATGGACCAAAATCGAAAAATAAATAAAATACTAAACTAAATGAAAACTATAATGAAAAAGCTGTTTATCTACGCAGTAGGCATCTGCCTACTGCCTGCCTTCACGTCATGCAAAGACGATAGAGAAGAAAATAAATATACAGGAATCAACAAAATCTACCTGTCTGCCGAAACCCCGGTTATTACCGAGTCCGAAAACATTCCATTAACAGTAAATGTAGATTTAACATTGACCTGTGAACAGGACCTCGTACTCAACTTTGAATTACCCGATGATAAAAACGGAGTTCTAAAATTAGAGAACAATCCCGTCACGATTAAAGCCGGAAAACGTTCTGCAACATTCGAAGTAGTTTCCAACCAAAAGAATTTATTAACCGAAGATACATACTTTCAAGTCGGAATTTCTCAATTCCCTACCGATAATTTAATGTTAAACGAAACATTGCAGGTACGTGTCAAGCCCAACCCTAAAATTCCGGAATTATCCCCTCAGCAAAAAGCGTTAATCAAAGGTTATAAGACCAAATACGGCATTGACCTGAATAAATGGCTCGGAGTCCTCTCTTACCATACCACTGTGCAAAGCCCTGCAGATGGGTATCTCCAACCCTTTGCAGCAGCATTTACGAAAGAATATGATGGCAAGACCGTCATCACTCTCAGTGAGCAGGCCACAGAAGACATGCCGGTATTAAAGATGACAGACAATCCATTCGGACTGACCGAATATTTATACTTTGTACTTCGTTCCGAGACCGTAGCAGATCCGGAATTCTGGACTCAACAGCCGGAACCGCAAAAACTGATGAAACTACTCAACTGGAATAAAGAAAGTAAAGAGACATTTGCCGTATCATTGGATGCAATCAGACTCAAAGACATCACTTCCACTTCAACCCGGCTGGAATATCTGGGTCCGGGAAAAAACTATTATGGAGATCCTATTACCATCGTTCCATTTACCTACCAATTCAGTGCTTTAGACCGTCAAAACAAGCTCCTGGAAAGTGGAAACGCAGAAATTAAAGAGATCAATGACCAGGGAGCTTCCGCAGATCCGGCTTACTACCTCAACTGCTACGATCTTGTCAATTCCGACAACTATGACACCCCCGAAAACTTTATCAAATCCACCGGAAACATAGACTTTGCCACAGATAAAATGACTTATCAATTTCTCCTGAGCCATGTCAACGCCGGAGGATATACACGCATAACCGTAGTTTATGAAAAGAAATAATAAAAACAGATATTTATACATAGCAGCTATATTCATAGCTGCTATGCTCCCATGTATAGCCTGCCCACAGTCCACTCCAATCCTTCTTCCGCCCGGAACGGTAGAGGGACGCCTTCCCAACGGGCTGCACTATCTTATCCTGCACAATGCTTCTCCGGCATCCAGAGTAGAGTTCAGGCTAATCATGCGGGTAGGTTCCGTACAAGAAACAGAGCAAGAGAAAGGTTGTGCCCACTTCCTCGAACACATCACTTTCGGCGGTACCCGTCATTTTCCTAAACGCTCTTTAGTAGAGTACCTTGAGTCCTTAGGAATGAAGTACGGACAAGATATCAACGCTTTCACCGGTTTCGACCGTACAATCTATATGTTCGCAGTTCCCACCGATTATGCCAAAGACGAAGCTCTCGATCGTTCATTACTAATCCTGCACGATTGGTTGGACGGTGTCACTATAGATCCGGAAAAAGTAGAGAATGAAAAAGGAATCATTCTTGAAGAACTACGCGGATTCGACCCGGAAGACGATTTCTATCCGCTCAAAATCGGACAAGGCATATTCAGTCACCGTATGCCTTTGGGCACAACAGACGATATCCGCAAGGTCACCCCGCAGGTACTCAAAAATTATTATCATAAATGGTATGTGCCCTCTTTGGCAACATTGGTCATTGTAGGCGACATATCTCCCCTGGAGATCGAATCTAAAATCAAAGAACGTTTCAAATCCTTGCCCGGACGTCCGGTCAATGACTTCCGGAACTACCCGTTAGAGTACACCCGGGGAATTCATCTGGCCTCCATACGAGACTCTCTGCAACCCCGTACAAAGGTTGAACTAATGATTCCACACCCTTGCACAGTAGAGCGTACCATGGAAGACGCCATAACAAAGGAGAAAGGGCGCCTGCTCGTCAGTGCCATTTCTTCACGATTCCGTGCACGGAAACTAAAGACCGATGTTACAGACCAATGGTATTTAAGTGACAAGAACCATTTTGTTCTGACAGTGGAAGGAGAAAACAGAAAAGAAATACTTACATCTATTTCCGCAACCGTATCTCTGTTGAATGATCTGATACGCAACGGATGGCAAGAGGACGAATTACAAGATATTAAAAACAATTTTTGCCGCCGGATGAAATTGCCCACCGATGCCCCCTCGCGTCCTTCCTCCATGTGGTGTGACGATTTCGCCGATTACGTCATATCGGGAGACCGCTATCTGACCGATCCATCCCAACAGCAGCAACTCAAAGAAGCCATGTCCCGTGTCTCCGGCCAATCTTTGCAAGCACTGCTCAAGGAGTGGATGTCTTACCGTGAAGAAACTCTATTAGTAGCCTGTTCAACCCATCCGGGACTGGGAGCCCCGTTATCGGAAACCGAAATAGCGTCGGCATGGGCTCAAGGCGAGCAAGTCGAATGCACTCCCTTTCTTTATTTCCGTCCTGAAAAACAAGAAGAGATCGACATTGAGACTCCTCCATGCCTGGCAGCCCGTTTTCCTTTCGATCCCGCATCCATATTACGACAAACAGAATATCCGCAAAACAGGATTCGTGAAGTAGAACTGAAGAACGGCATACGGTTAGTCCTCAAACCTACCTTCGAAGCAGATTCCACCCTGCTGATCACCTCTTTTGCCCCTTTCGGCACTTCTTCCCTATCCGATGAAGAATATCCTTTATTAGAGGGATTTGCCGGATACATAGATATGGGAGATATCGCAAAAGTGGATGGGCAAGTTTTGTCCGATTACCTCTTCCGGAAAGAAATCTCACTTTCCATGGCAGTCGAAAATCACTGGCATGGCTTCATAGGCATGTCTCCCACTGCAAATGCTCCCGAACTATTCAATCTGATTTATGAAAAGATATTCGATCCCGAATTAAAATATGACGAATTTGAGGAAATACGCCAGGACCTTTTAGAAAATCAAGACAAAGAAACGATATTGGAGAAAATGCTTCAACGAAGTCCCGACCGGTTATTATCTGCCCGCATAAACGAGTTGACCGGAACCGGTTTCGCCCGCTCTTCCCAAAAGCTTTCGCCCGAACAGATCAAAAATCTGAATCTGGATTCCATCGCAGCTTTTTATAAAAAGCTCTATACGAATCCCCAAGGAACCACTTATGTCATTTGCGGCAATTTCAATGCGGATACTCTCATGCAGCAGTTTGTCTCTGTTTTCGGACGTATTCCTGTTTCGTCACATTTGTCCCGATTTTCTTATCCGCATTTCAATTTTCCCGTCAGAAAGCATATAGAAGGCTTTCCCAATGATAATTACACTCAGACACTGTTCGACTATCTTCTCCCCGGCCACTATCAACCGGGATTAAAAAACACACTCACTTTAAAATTGATGCGTGACCTTATTCGCAACCGTCTGATCTCCGTCCTCAGAGAACAAAAATCCCTTGTCTACTCTCCTTACATTTCATTAATGTATGAAGGCATCCCACAAGGAATTTTCTACTTTGACATCAATGCATCCGCCGATAACGATAACATGCCTCAAATAGAACAGTTGCTGAAAGAGATTCTCCACCAATTAAAACAGCAAGAAGTGGATAATGAAGAACTGAATACCCTTAAACGTTCATTTCTGATAGCCAAACGCGAAGCGTTAAATGAAGAATCACCTTCTGCCTGGCGAACCGCCCTGGTCGGTTTACTAAAAAACGGTGAAACCATCAGCGACTTCGATCACTACGAACAATGTCTCGACAGCATCACTCCCGCCATGCTCCGCGAAGCATTCCGTCGCTATCTGGATACCGAGAATTATATCCTTTTATATTTAAGCAAAAACAAACTGAAAAATGATACTTCAAACCATTAAACAGATTTCATGCCTGCTCTGCCTGTGCTGTTTCCTTCAGCAGTCAGCCTTCTCTCAGGATGATAAGGACAAACCGGCCTATACCCTGTTCGACAACACAGGAAAACAAATCAGCTACGGAGAATTAATCAAACGACTCTCCGGCTATGATGTTATCTTCCTCGGGGAACTGCATAACTGCCCCATCACCCATTGGTTGGAATTCGAAATAACCCGTTCTATCTATAACATTCATAAAGATCAACTGATGCTGGGAGCCGAAATGTTCGAAAGTGACAATCAACTGATTTTTGACGAATACATGCAGCAAAAGATCTCTTACGACCGCTTTGAGGCCGAAGCCCGTCTATGGGATAATTACCGAACTGACTATTATCCGGTTGTTTTCTTTGCCAAAGAACATCACATTCCGTTCATTGCAACCAATATCCCGAGACGCTACGCCAACATTGTAAAAAATAAAGGGTTCGGAGCACTCGACTCGTTATCCGAGGAAGCCAAACGATATATAGCTCCTTTACCGATCGATTTCGAATATGATGAAGCCCAAAGCGCAGCAGCTTTCAGTATGATGAACATGATGGGAGGACGCCGGGCCGGCGACAATCGGAAGTTGGCACAGGCACAAGCCATAAAAGATGCTACAATGGGATGGTTCATAGCCCGTAATATCAAAAATAAATTCCTGCATATCAACGGCAGTTATCATTCCAACCGACAGGGAGGCATCATCCCTTATCTGCTCCGTTACCGCCCCAATACGAGTATAGTGACGGTAACCTCGGTACGTCAAGAGTCCATCCGGAAACTGGATGACGATCATAAAGGCTTGGCAGACTTTTACATCTGCGTACCCGAAGACATGGTAAACAGTTACTAACTACCGAAGCCTTCGTCCCCCCCGGATAAAATATCTGCCTCTTCTTCGGCATCAATATCGTTTTTTAAAATCACTATATCGATACCGGAGAAGAGGATCATCGCTTTAGTATTTCATTTTTTGTATAACCTAAGTTCAAACAAAATTCTTATAAAGCGTTCATTTCAAGCGAAATTCAATATCAAGGTGCGATTTGGGTCTGGGAATAAAGCTACGGAAAGTTCCTGCTATTCAGTCACTACTGATATTCGTACAGCGTTCATTCCACGCATACCGCGCTCTATTTCAAATGTCACTCTATCACCTTCAGCAATTGTCGCAGGGGCAGAAGAGATATGGAAGAAATACTTTTCGCCATTATCCGTATCTTTCACAAAACCATAGCCTTTCGCAGCATTAAAATACTCGATACGCCCCATGTGAGGAGCCACTTCCACATTCTCTTGTTTGGGTACAGAAACCTCGATATGAGATGCATCGACTTCTTCCTCAATCCGTTCCTGCGGCACTGAATGCAAAACACCGAACTGGTCGACATAAGCAATCATATCCTCAAAAGAACTTGGGCCGCTGCTTTGGCGTTCCTCTTTACGTTGTTGCTTCTCCTTACGTTTCTGCTCCTTTAGCTTCTCCCGGTCACGTTTACTTGTTGTTATTTTTTTTACCATTCAATAATTTTATGTCTGAATCAATACTGCCTGTTCTTTTACATGTTGATTGCCGGATAGACAGTTTTATGTCACACACACCAATAAACAAACGATTTCATCATTATATCCAGATCATACGCTACGCCGAATGCCAGCAGCACATAGGCGCGATGCTTTTATCCTGAACAAAGCAGCAAATAATGATGTCGATTGGGGAATGCCATAAGCCGCAGAATGAAGCGGAAAACAATCACGCACAAAGAAGATTTCAGTATAAACCCAATGTTAGTAACTGCAAATATACACATATTATTCGGTTATTCCTAATTCTCCGGTCCCAATCGTGATGGGACCGGAATTGCCGGATAGCGCAATCACTTAACGGCACTATCCAAATCGACCTTCTCTATCAGTTCCTGATCCTGCCAATAAGGTATTACCTTTAGATGTTGCAGCCTTCCTACTATTATGGCAGGGTGAGTACAGAACTTCTCAATATTATTTCAAATTTTCCCAATAAGGTTTTAGTTTGACTTGGAGGTAATCCATTACTTCAAAAAAAGTAAGTTGAGTTGGAATCTTAAGTTTCTTCATGAATGCATTCCACCTTATGTTCAAATTCGAGTTCTTTGCAAAGGCAAGACTAAATGCAACGTGATTTTCCATGTAGTTAGTTTGGCGATTCTTGAATGTTGCCTTTATAGCTTCATCTAATATTTCCGCATTATATTTTCCTCCTTGCAAGATCGTATAGAGATCATAAAAATCTTTCATTCGACTATTTGTTTCTGCTCTTGAAATCATAGTCTGAAATTTCTCTGCCACAACTGTCTCCAAAGAATAAGCCATGATGTCAGTATTGGGGAATCCGTCAAGTAAGTTCGGATAATCCAATTCAGATGGACTGGGAGTTATCACATCTCCAAATCCTATATCCATAGAAACATACTGGCGAATCGTATCAAGAGAGGCTGTCAACGTCAATCTTACACCCGGATATTTCTTCTCAATTGCAATCTCATCAGTACGCAGTGTATCAATGTAAAATATTACACCATCTTGTTCGTAAGAGATGGAGCAAATTTCTGCAAATATCTTTTTTATATTTTCTTTGTTATTGTCGATGTGATACCCCATGAAGTCAATATCCAATGTTGGCCTCGCCAAAAAACGCTCATGAGCATATAGCAATGCTCCACCTTTCAAAAAGAAATGGTCATAAAAACGGCTGATTGATAAACGATAGAGCAAACGCTCTTGGAGGTATCGGGTTACAAGCATTTGATAGCTTTGTCCATTTCTCCGTGAAATATTCAACAACCTAGCTTTCACTGAGTCCCCATAGTTATATATTTCTTTTATAGCCATGCCTCAAGATAATGATTAAGTGTATTACGTATTCTTAGTTTAGAGGCATAATCCATCAATAGAGATATATTCTTATCGGGACGTTTCAGATAGGCTTGAAGGACTTCTGCCATCACATCAATTCCCACTTTATTTCGATACTTGACCACATCACAAACCGAACGTTCCACATCAAAGATCGGCACATCGTATCCTTGTATTTCTTTCCGAGTAGCACCGATAGATAGTAATTTGTCAGATTGATATATCAGTTGAAATTCGGGATATTCAGGCAGAACTACTTTTCGACTACGCTTAATGGCCACATAGTAAGCATTCGGAATCTGAGTAGTGAGATTATAAACCGACCATGCCGACCAAAGACAGAGAATGCCATTAGGAACAATCAGGCGAATATCCACCATTGTACCTGCCAATGCGTCAATATGAGCGTATACGCCATTTTTTAAGCGCATAGCCTCTCCTTTGCGAACTGAGGCCTGCAATTGCTGTTCCTGCCAGTCAGTCAAACCTTGTGTAGAGACAAAGCCATTTTTTTTAAGTTGGTCTTCAATGCACATATTCCCTATAACTATTGCTTGCAAATATACTGCAAATATTCAAATATGCAGTATACTTTTAAGGGAAAAATACAGAAGTTATCACAATCTTTTATTTTTATACGGATATACAATCAGAATTATCAAACTAACCGCCATTAAAACATCAATAATATTCCAAAGTAGTCGTCCTAAAGTAACTTTCATAAATGCTTGGAACATTACATATCAGTAATATTGACTTCTCAACAGATTCAAAGATATTATATAAAAACAGCCGGAATCACCTGTTACGGTAATCCCGGCTGCCGCCTAAAACACGAATAACCGCCGTTACCCGTTTTCCATAGCAGACCACAACAGCCTGCTGTTTCTTTCTATCTCCTGCAATTTCATCGCCAAATCGTCATCATCCTCCATCGAAAACGATTCACTATATCGCATCACCTTTGTATCCTCCCTGCCCGAACAGAGATATGTATACCAACCCTTTTTCAACAACATACGGCTGTAACTCAACGCTCCGTCACCATTGTAACCGAACAAGGAATATAGATTCAGCATCAGCCTGCATCCCGATTCCCGCAAGTGCAGATAGTCTTCCGTTCCCCAATAAAGTGAACGTTCCGGTTGCATCAAGACAGGGATATAACCCGACCGGCAGATGGCATGAATCATCTCACTGAGTCCTTCCGGCTGTTTTAAAGGAGACACATCTACCAGTAACTCCTTCCCCCCTCCTATCGTCAACAAATCTCCCTTCTCCAACAAAGCCGGAAATCCTTCATCCAAACGATATCTTGCCGACAAACGCAAAGAGATATTACCGGAGTATTGCTGCTGTAAATATTGAAAGGCTTCTTTCAGAAAAGAAGAAGCATTCCCTTCATTTTCCACCTTTACCGGAGGTACACAGTAGATCTGCCTGACACCTTGCTGTTCAAGATAAGCCAATAAATCCAACGCTTTATCCTCAGGCAAAGCCCATGCATCCGTATTAAGTAATAAATAAGGCTGAAAATCGGTATGTACCAAAGAAGAGAGAATCATAAATTTAAATCTTTCAACCGAGGATGCCTGCTGTCCTTCTCCGAGAGAATCACACGATCTGCCGGAATACGCCAGTCAATACCTAAATCCGGATCATCCCAGGCAATGGCACCCTCACTATGCGGAGCATAAAAATTATCACACTTATACTGAAAAACAACTGCCTCACTCAATACACTGAATCCATGTGCCAACCCACGGGGAATGAAAAATTGACGATGATTATCCTCCGTCAACTCTACTGCCACATGTTGTCCAAATGTAGGAGATCCTTTACGGATATCAACAGCTACATCCAATACCGCTCCTTTCACTACACGCACCAATTTACTCTGAGCAAAAGGGGCCTGTTGAAAATGTAAACCACGAAGTACACCATAACTCGATTTACTTTCATTATCTTGGACAAACGTAGTCTTGCATACTTTTTCCTCAAACTCCCTCTGATTAAAAGATTCAAAAAAATATCCCCGGTCATCTTTAAAAATACGGGGCTCAAGGATAACAACCCCATCGATAGCAGTCTTTATTACATTCATTTCAAACCAAGTTCCTGTATCACTTTCAACAAATACTGTCCGTACTGGTTCTTCAGCATCGGCTTTGCCAATTCACGCATCTTATCGGCACTGATCCAACCTTGCCTCAAAGCAATTCCTTCCAAACAAGCTACTTTCAATCCCTGACGCTTTTCTATCACTTCAATAAAAGTAGATGCTTCACTTAAAGAATCATGCGTACCGGTATCCAGCCAGGCAAAACCACGACCTAACAACTGAACTTTCAGTTCCTGATCTTTGAGAAATTCCTGATTCACTGTCGTTATCTCCAATTCTCCGCGTGCAGAGGGCTCTATTTTTTTTGCTACTTCCACCACCTTATTCGGATAGAAATAGAGCCCTACCACTGCATAATTAGACTTCGGTTCTTCAGGCTTCTCTTCCAGACTCAAGACGTTTCCTTCTTTGTCAAATTCAGCCACTCCATAACGTTCCGGATCACTTACCCAATAACCGAACACCGTTGCCTTCTGTTCCACTTCTGCCATGCGTACAGCTTCATTCAGCATACGGGTAAAACTCTGCCCATAGAAGATATTATCTCCAAGCACCAAACAGACTGAATCACTCCCAATGAATTCCTCACCGATAATGAATGCTTGAGCCAAACCATCCGGAGAAGGTTGTTCCGCATACTCTAAACGTATTCCGTAATCAGAACCATCTCCCAGTAAACGTCGGAAAGCAGGAAGATCATCCGGAGTAGATATAATCAAGATTTCACGGATACCGGCAAGCATCAACACCGAAACCGGATAATAAATCATCGGTTTATCAAAAATAGGAAGAAGCTGTTTACTAACTCCTTTGGTGATGGGGTACAAACGAGTACCGGAACCACCAGCTAAAACAATGCCTTTCATAAGTGCACCACTATTATTTTATAAAGAATTCGGTTATTTTATATAAATATCTGATTGACAACATAAAAACATTACTTTTCACACCATTTTCTCTAAAAGAGCGTAAATGTTCTTTCATTATTCGTATATGACTACCAATGCCATTTGTACTAACTCCACCTAAACGCATTGTTACCATATCCAAAGGAATATATTTAATAGAAATTTTATTAACATATATATACCTTAACAATAAATCAAAGTCAGCACAGATTTTATAATCTATTTTATATAGTCCATATTTAAAGAAACAATATTTTCGACAATAGAAACTTGGATGAGCTGGCATAAAACCATATTTCATCAATGATGGTTTAAATATTTTCGAAGAATAATACCTAACTATTTTAGACAAATTATCAGATCTAACAAAATGAACATCACCGTATATCGCATCTAAAGAGGCATCTTCAAATTCATTAACAATTTTCTGAAGGACTAAATCTGTTGTAAAATAATCATCAGAATTTAAAAAGCCAATAATATCCCCTGATGACATTCTAATCCCTTTGTTCATAGCATCATAAAGCCCACCATCTTTCTCACTTACCCATTTCAACCTCCCATTAAATCCTGATTCATATTTTTTTATAATCTCAACAGTACTATCTTTAGACTCCCCATCAACTATAATATATTCTACATTATAATATGTTTGTGACAAAACAGAAAGTATTGTATAAGGTAATGTTAAAGAGCTATTATAAGTAACAGTTACAAGAGAAATTTTCAACATATTAATAAATAAAATTCATTAAATAACAAATTACTAAGATTAGACATTTCTAACAAACATCAACAAGTTAGTATAAAAATTATCGTAATCAGAAGCAAAATCAATCAATAATTTATCACATGAACTTATAAATTCATCTTCATTAAAAGAATCAATATATCTTCTTATTTTATAAGATATATCACGGCAATTTACAACAGACAAACCTAATTTATATTTCTGTACATATTCTCCTTGAGTTGAACCATCTGTGACAATTAAAGGTTTACGGTGAATCAATGCTAAATAAAAGCGATTAGACATTAGTGTCATTTCCTTTCTCACCCTTGATTGAAAAATGTTAATAAAATTTGATTGAATATAAAAATCTGCTTCTTCCTCTTTAGAATAATAACCTTGGAAATACACATTCTGAACTTTATTTTTCTTCACATAATACTCTAACGCCTTAGAAGCTATTCCTCTACCAATAAAATTCAAGCTAAAATCATCTAAATTTTGCAATGCCGATACAACCTGCATATTTGCTTGATAATCTCTGATCTGCCCAATAGTAGAAACAATAATCGGGCCATCCACCATTGGAAAAGTCGAATGCTGACCAATAACCGACCTTACAATATCAATATCAAAATTGTGACTTATAACAAAATCATATTGAGCAGGAAACACCTTTTTAAAACCTTGAGAAGAGATTGAAATACAATAACTTATATCACACATTTTTTTAAAACGAGACATAAACTTTTGCTCAATACTTAAATCTCTAAAATCAAACCAAAACCGTCCTGAGTAATATTTCTTCAGGAAACCATACATAAAAACTCCAATAGCACCTCCAAAAACAATCAACTTATCATACTTTGACTTTAGCACTTCTTTTTTGACAAAGTTAGCATATTTATAGTAATCTATCACTTTACCCAATATATTTCGGGTATTACGAGCCGAATAATGAAAAACTATACCTTCATCCTCTCCAAGTGATTCTCTGTCCCACGAAATTACATCATAATTTATGTCATTAGAATCAAGCACTTTTTTAAATATTTCAACATATGGACACAGCTTAATATTAGCCGCAAGTATTAACCCGATTTTCATTATTTAATCTTTTAAGAATATTGTTTTATATGGTAAAAAGCTAGCTTGTTCAATAAGTCCATTATTATAACTGTTCGCTAACAGATATAAATTCAAGAAAAAAAGTATAGTAAAACTTATCATAACGGTTTGCTTCACTAAGGCTCTATATTTCAAATCAAAAGTATATATGAGTGCAGGAAATAGAATTATCAGCCAAACAATAAAAAAGAGTGAAAGTCTAAAGCCAAAAATAGATTGAAAACTAAAAATAGTCCATATGCAAGTACCAAAATTCATTAAGTTCAAGAAAAACAAATTATGTTTATTCACTCGGACTAATCTATTCCAATAAATCAAAAAGACAGCATCAATCACATATATTAAATATTTATATATATTACCTTCACTATACTGATCGGCAAATTTCAAATAATAAGATAGAACTCCCCACATAGGGTTAGCACTAAAGGACATTACTAATCCCTGAACAATGGTATCAACTAATAAAGAACACAACAACATAATTATATTAAATTTACGTCCTCCTTTTAACCAATAAATTAACGGAATTAGAAATCCAATATATGCAGAAGAATGAATTCCAGATGATACAGCTACAACAATCAAGAAAAATAGTTTTTTCTTATCAATAAATAACGTACATGCGTACATCACCATTAATACGGCTGTAAAGTTTCGAACAATCGTCAGTGATTGCAAATAAAAAATAGAGAATGTAAAGAATAAAAAAACAGACAAAGCAGGATTTACTGAATACTTTAATACTATTTCCCGAAGACAAACAAAAACAATTACAGAATTTACGATAAAAAATAATTGTGTAAATGTATAGCGAGAGAAATAAATGAGCCACTTACTTAACCACTCAAATCGCTCTACCTTATCATCAGTTAATCGACCTTCAATAGCATCTGTATAATTGCCATAATCCCAGCCGACATTGTAACGTAAAGCGGAGAAGAGTAACAACCCCCATAATACAACTTTTATTCCTAAATCATATCGGGTTTTGTAATACGAACAAACCCAACATAACAATACAAGAAAAATATAAGGAATAAAATGATAAAAAGTTATTTGATCAAGCATCAATCTATATTTCTAACAAATCGGCCCATTTTTGCTGCCAATTTCTAATAGAAAAAGAACATTCTACACTTTCACGAGCATTTATTACCATCCTATTAAAATTTTCTTTGGGCATAGTTAATGCATATTGCATTTTTTCATAAAAATCTTCTTCGGATGGATAGCACATCAGGCCATTATATCCATCTAAAATAATATTAGATATACCCCCAACAAAAGTAACAACAGGCAAGCATCCTGCTGCCATAGCCTCACATAACGAAAGAGATGTCCCTTCAGAATAAATAGTTGGAACTACAGCAATATCATAATGATAATGAAATACTACGCTATCTACAGGATTAAATGTTGTCAACTTTACTCGTGGTTCGTCTTCAAAAGCTGATTCTATTAAATGTTTTAATTCCCCATCACCTGCAAAGGTAATTTCAATATTATCATATTGTGATAAAAGTTTTTTTGAAATTTCCACAAACATTTGTGTTCCCCGACACTCCACAAAACGACGAGCGAATATGATTTTTATTTTCTCTCGCTGATCTAACTTTTCATTTATTTTTTCCTTATCAATAAAATTAGACGTGTAATTAGGGATAACACGCACTTTCATCCCCTTCCAAATAGTATCAAGAGTTCTATACCAATTTATATAATTATAATCGACGCAAACTAAATTTTTATAATTAGAAAAACGTTTTACATGAATATAGCAACGCAAAAACTTAAAAAAGCGTGCAACAACACGACCTTTTTTTTCTATAGAAGCTTGATATTGATATGGATAATCAAATCCAATACCATGTTGTATAGCAATGACCTGCTTATGATAGGCTTTTATACCCAATAATTCAGTCGCTACTATTAGCCTATCTTGCGAAGTTGATATTTCCTGTATAGCATAATTATATAGTGCTTGATAAATACTTTCATACCATCGCTTTCTTAATACAACCCCACGAACAACAATATCATCCACGGTTACCTTAAAATTATCATCTGACGGTATAATGACTTCTACTTTATGACCTTTAGACAGTATTAATTTGGCTAAATCCTGAATATAGGTTTCCATTCCACCAATACCAAATCGATCATTTCTTTTATCAAATGATTTACTATAAGTAATTATAACAAACTTAGCCATTATCTCAAATAGTTTACAATTCTAACTGAGGCTTGACCATCTCCATAAGGGTTATCAATATGACTCATTTCTTTGTAGCGCATAGAATTATCTAATAAATCCAAAGCTTCCCTCACAATTAATTCTCTATTTGTTCCTACCAAAACAACAGTACCAGCATCGACTGCTTCTGGTCTCTCTGTTGTTTCGCGCATTACAAGTACAGGTTTACCTAAAGATGGAGCTTCCTCTTGTACCCCACCACTATCAGTAATAATAAGTCGTACTTTATCCATTAGCCATACAAATGCTGGATAGCCTAAAGGAGAAATTAGTTGAATATTACAAACTCCTTTCAATATACTATTTACAGGCTCTTGAACATTTGGATTTGGATGAACAGGATAAACAATTAATGTATTAGGGCGTTTCTCTGTAATATCTTTCAATGCATTACATATATTAACAAAGCCCTTTCCGAAGTTTTCTCGACGATGCCCTGTGACCAAAATAATATCCTTTGTCAAGTCAATAGTAGATTTCAAATTATCTATTTCCTCATTAATATAATCTTCTTCATTTACTTTTAAAGTACTATAATATAACGCATCAATCACAGTATTACCTGTCAAATATATCATATCCTTATTTATAGATTCCTTTAACAGATTCTCAACAGCTTTTTCTGTCGGAGCAAAATGAACATCAGTAATCCTCCCTGTTATTTGTCTATTCATTTCTTCCGGGAACGGTGCCCATTTATTCCATGTACGTAATCCAGCTTCAACGTGAGCAACCTTACAATGAGCAAAATATGCTGCTAAAGCAGTTGCAGTTGAAGTAGCAGTATCCCCATGAACAAATACATAATCAGGACAAAAATTTTCTAATACAGGTTTAATTCCCAACAAAACATCTACCCAAATATCATTAAGAGTTTGATTAGGCTTCATCAAGTTTAAGTCATAATCAGGTATGATACCAAAAAAATCTAATACTTGATCAAGCATCTGACGATGTTGAGCCGTAACACAAACCTTTACACAAAACTCCTCATTGTATTTCTTAAATTCTTTTACTAAAGGTGCCATCTTTATAGCTTCCGGACGAGTACCAAAAACTATTAATATCTTCTTTCTCAACTTACCCATTTATAATTTTTGCTAGTGATGATATATACTTTTTTCCAAATTTTAGATCAGGTTCCATATAATTTCCTTCTCCCCATTCATTCCATGACTTCAAAAAAACAAGACGATACTCTTCAGGTTTATCTCTAACTACATCTAATACAGAAGTAACATGTTCCGAGAAAAGTTCAGGAGTAGAATTATTTAAGACATAGCCCCCTCTTCCACTACGAGGAGTATGATCCCAATTAGGAATCAATGTCGGAATTATATCTAAATTTCTTTCTTCCTCTCCAACAAAAGAATGAATCATATCTTCATATTCATATATACGAGGCATGTTCCTGAATAACGAGTTCATCCGATCCATGATATATCCAAGTACTGATCGTTTCTGCATCCACTCCCATAATCTAACTAAATTAACGCTATCAAAACCTTTCGCCAAAATAGTTCCGATCTCCCTTGAATCAACAGTTTGTCCTACAAAATAAATACCATTTAATCCATTTTCTTTAGCCAATTGATTCCATAATTTTATAAACGCTACTATGTCAGGAAAGAGCAATGGCTTATAAACCATAAACAGAGGTTTACCATTCACATTTATGTATCTAGTATCCTTGAATGCAGGCAATAACTCATAAAAATGCATCACATAATCCTTTTCTCCTAAATATTTTTGTTCTACCAACATTTTAGAACTATAATTACCATCTTTATTCCACAATTTAGCATGCCAAGATTCATTCGCCCAGCATAAGCAAAAAGGATACTCAGGTTTACCTAATTTCAAGACCTCATTAAATGGACCTTCAAGTTCTCTTTTTCCATTCCCAAACCAATAATGGTAATAACAGAACCCCTCAATTCCGGCTTCTTTAGCCATCTTAGCTTGCTCTTCCCGTATTTCAGGTAACCTTAAATCATAATAGCCCAAATCTGCAGGGATTTTAGGTTGATAATGCCCACGAAACAGTGGTTTAGCCTTACCTACATTAGTCCACTCCGTAAATCCTTTTCCCCACCATCTATCATTATCTACAGTTGGATGATATTGTGGTAAATAAAATGCTATAACGCGTGCTTTTTTTTTCATATATCATTAAGTTGTCTAATAATTTTCGCAGGATTTCCGCCAACAACACAAAATGGAGGTACATCATGGGTCACAACAGAATTAGCTCCTATTATGGAATTATTTCCAATAGTCACATTTGATAAAATACAAGCTCCTTCGCCAATCCAAACATTATCACCTATAATAACAGGTCCTTTAGAATATAATTTTCTTTTTGCTGGAGAAACCCCAAGCTCTTCCTTCGTACTTTCTCCATGTGAATGATCCGTAATTAACACTTGGCTACCAATAAGCACATTATCTCCAATAATAATTTTATTAATAGCCCCAACATGACACCTATAATTGAAACAAACATTATTTCCAATAGTAATAGAGGGGTTATATAAATCTTTCTGATATTTATCCCAGCATTCAATTCTAAATCCCGGACCAGAAGAAAAACATTCACCTATATGTATATACTGATAGCCTCTTACATAAAATGGTGTTTCCAAATAAATCGATTTAGAAGAACCTATTTGCCTCGAAAAGCGATTTGATAGAAAAATATTCCAAACTTTTCTTATGTATCGAGAAGCTGAAATCGGAAATAACAACAACGATATTGATACTAATATATTGAAAATAAAATGCATTTGATTGTTCCTTCTAATTATCTCCGACATACACCTTAACAAATCTCACAAAAAACATTACAAATCAAAAAAAACTATTTGTTAATAATAAAAACATTCAAAAAAATAACACACAATTATTTATATACAAATACGATATATGACTTTTCCAATATACATAATAATATTTCATTTAAAATCATCACATATTAAAATTATAGATCATCTATGAAATTTATAAGAAAAAACAGAAAATCTATACAACAAACTTTTCAACCCTGGAGTAAAGAAGTAAAAACACACAAAATAAACTAAACAGAAAGGGACTACTCCAGACAAAAAAATTTTAGCCATACCTAAAACTCCATTATATTCTAAAACATTAAAAAATAACACAGATATATATGCCAAACAAAACGAAAAGCCGAAAGCTATATAATATTTCAAAGTACCTTTCCAATAAATGCGAATTGGCAAACAAAAACCCTTATTAAAAAGATAATAAGGCTTCCACAATACAATTATCAGAAATGTGCTAAATATTTTGCCTAAAAGAATACCTGCAATTCCCCAATAATAGCCAACAATAACAGTTACTAAAACATTAACTCCCCCTTCAAACCAAACTGCCCAAACATCAGCATATAATCCATATGCTGCATTAAAACTATCAACAGCTCCCCTTGACTGAACTATAAATATATTTACCAAAAATAAAACTAAAATAAAGTTGGATAAGATATATTCACTCCCTAGCCAAAATCTCACAAAAGGCTCTAATAGAAAATATAACCCAACAACAATTACACCTGCCGCATAATATCGTATAGCCATTAATTCCCAAAAAACTCTGTTTATTTTCTCCTGATTCCCCTCTGCCACCAAATTCCCAACTCCAGCAGTAACACTATCCAAAACAGTCGAAGTTAATTGAGATAATTTATTAATTATCAATAAATAATTTCCATAATAAGCAACCATTTTTAATGAAACAAAAGCAAATACAAAAATTTGATCACTTTGCATTAATAAGAAGTCTTTTATTTTATGATAAAAAATCAGTCTCACATATTTAAAAATTTCAGAATGAAGCTTTAGCTGTTCTTTTCCATTTTCAACATTACTTTTTAACCAAGGATAAACTATTCTAATTTTATAATTCAAGACCAAACTGTATACAATTCCATAACACAACTCTATAAAAATCCAATAATAGTAATTAGCCCAATATAGTACAATAAAAATTTGAGTTATTGTTTTTATTATCAACCCTGATTGATAATATGCCACTACTACATAATTTCTTTGGTCCGCAGTTAAAAGAGTCTGTTTATAATTACAGAAATAACTAATTAGAGAGGTAGATAAAAAGGCATAATAAGCAAAAAATATAATTTTCACATCAAAATTCGTATTATTAAAAATAACAGGGATAAAAAAACTAAGAATTACCCCTACTATCGTAATTACATAGCCAATCTTACGGTATAGATAACCAAAAACGCTAATAAGCTCTTCAATCTCTCCATATCGTTTTTTTTGTAAAGGTTCATACAACAAATATCCAATAGCAGAGCTGATTCCTAATTCTGCTAAGTTCAGAAATCCAAGAATATTTGTCAAGATACCTGTTAATCCAATAAAATCATCTCCAAGCCTATCAAGAAATACCTTTCTTGAAAAAAAAGCCATTGCTATCCCCAATAGATAAAACAATAAATTAATTCGAGCGTTTAAAACACTCTTTTTTATGCGAGAATCAGACATAATAAATCTATTTCAATTCAACCTCTTCAAATGGAACAGAATTTATTAATGCAGCAGTGCGTGCAAAAGAGCTTTTATACATTTCTTTGGTTCTCATTAAAAAAACCTTTCTAGCATTTGAAATCAAATAAAAATCAACAAATGTTTTTAAATGACCACTATCTGCAGTCGGATCATCAACATGAGAAATAACTCCATCTACAACATAGACCCTAGGAATATCCTTTATTTGAGAAAGAAATGTTTGACTATCGCTTGTCACTAGAATATGAGTAAGATCAGAATATGCATTTAACATTTCAAATATACTATTAACGCATTTTTCAAGTATGTTTTCTCGTTCTTTTTTTGACAGATTATAATCTATTGTATCCTTAAAGTCACCTAGAATATCAAGGAAGCGATAAGATAATGAAACATATTCAGTTCCTAATATTTTGAGATGCCTATCTAAGGCAACTTGTAATTTTGGCGCTGGAGAAAAAAGTTCTTTAAATAAGGAACCAAATTCAAAACCCACTAAATCAATATTTGTATATACATGATATTGCATATTATCACTACATAACTTAGAAAGTAATTGTTCCTTTTGAAATTGTTGATCATACCAATGCCCTTTAGCTTCTTTGGGGATCACAACAACAACTCTATATCTTGATGAAGAATATGATATTTCAGAAGGTGATATCGTCCAATCATAAAAATTAGGCCTTAAAAATTCTTGCAAATTAAAAGGTACTGAAAAATTAATAGTAAATACCAAATCATTCTCTTTACAAAATTTATATAATGATACTATACCTCGAAGTCTATCAGCTAATCCCCCTTGTTTTATTAACCCATCAGCCATAAATATGACACACACTCGGTCCTTTGATTTAACAGATGCATTTGACAAATTATAACGGCTTATAGCCTCCTCTCTTGTTCTATAGTAATTTCTCATCATTGGATAATGAAAAAAAATGCCTATAAACTTATTTACAAGACGTTTTATTATCATAAAACTTATTATATAAAGATTCTATATTAGAGCAAAATGCACTATAAGAAGTTGTCTCCAATGCAATTCTCCGACACTTAGATGAAACAGATGTATATTCCAATTCATTCAAAGAATAAATAAAATGGATACCATTGGCAAAATCCTCATAGTCTCCCAACTTCGCACAGTAACCTGTTCCCTCATTTTTTAAAACATCTAAAGCAACTCCCATTTCAAATGATACGACAGGCAACCCACATGACAATGCTTGATTAATCATCATCGGGCCAGCATCAAGTACGGAAGGACAAAGAAATAAATAGGAACAAGAATAAGCCCTCACCAACTCTTCAAACCCCAAATATCCTAAAAACTTCGTTTTAAACAATATACTATTAGCTAATTCTTCTGATTCCTCTCCTGCGAAAAGGACCAGTATTTGTTTACGTTCATTTAATGAAATTTTATTATAAAAAGAATTCAACGCCAATATCAACAAATTCATACCCTTTCTAGGATCAGATAGCGATTGAGCTCCTGCAAAAAACACATACTTATAATCATCGACTCCGAAATGTATAGCTGATTCACTTTTCTCCATAGGTTTAAATTCCTCTTCATTCACGACCACAAATCCTTTATGAATCAACATATTACGTAAAGAAAAACTCCTCTCTGCTAATTGATTCATCCAAGAGTTTCCCCAAAAAGCACATCGCATATTAGAAAAAGCATGCAAACGATATACCATATTTTGGTGTGTAAAATCATCCTCATCTACCGAGTTAAAAGCCGGACAACATCCACATCCTATTTCATAACGTTTACACCCCCAGAAATAGTGACAGCCACCTGTCATAGGTGACATATCAACAGCCATAAAAAAAACAGGAACATTTAATTTCCTATAAATTTCGGCAATTGTATACGCAGATAGTAATCCTTGCCAAAAAGTTATTAAGATCAAATCATACTTTTTTTTTATTTTATTTAGTATCCAACCTGTTGGTATTGGAGGTTTAAATTCATTTTTATAAAAAAAATAATATTTTCCACCGGTATAGATGGGCTCCTTCCTCACCCAAAACAAAAATTTCAAAGATAATTTTCTAAAAAAATTCTTTATTGAAAAGAAATTAGTTATAACTGGATAACCTGATTCCAAAACTGGCAATATATCTCCAACAGATTTTCCTTTTTTTGTTAATACGTCTACAGAGTGTCCTCCTTTTCTTAAAGCCATATATTGATCATATGCTAATCGAGAAGAACGTTTGTATAAGTCTTCACTTGATATCAAAAGTATTTTCATTTAAGAAATAATTGAATTCACAATCAAATCTATATCTTTTTCTTCAAGTTCAAAATATAGAGGCAATCTTACTATACAATCTGCATAATGATCACAATTCGGAAGTTCTCTTCCATCATATTTATCTTTATAAAAATCACTACTATGTAAACTCAAGTAATGAAATACTGCCAAAATATTATTATCTTTTAAACGTTTAATCAGATCCGTCCTTTCCCCTAAATTGTTACATAGCAAATAAAACATATGAGCATTATTTGTTGCATACGAGGGAAGTTGTGGAAGAGTAAAGATTCCTTTATCAGCATATGGCTGTAAAGATCGATAATAGTATTCCCACAATGCTTTTCTCTTATTTTGAATCAAATCTAAGTTCTCAAGTTGAGCATATAAAAAAGCTGCGATAATTTCAGAGGGTAAGAAAGAAGATCCCGTATCAACCCAACCATATTTATTTATTTCTCCTCTATAAAATTCCGCACGATTTGTTCCTTTTTCCCATATAATTTCTGCCCGTTTAATAAAGCGTTCATCGTTAATAACGAGCATTCCACCTTCTCCTGAAATAATATTCTTAGTTTCATGAAACGAAAATGCAGCTAAATGTCCAATACCACCTAAAGGCCTACTTTTATAATAAGAATCAATAGATTGAGCCGCATCCTCAACTACCAATAAATCATATTTATCCGCAATATCCATAATTTTATCCATATCACATGCTACACCAGCATAATGTACAGGAACAATCACTTTTGTATTTGCAGTAACTAATTTTTCTAATTTATCAACATCCAGATTTGGATTATCAAAACAGCTATCTGCAAAGATAATGTGTGCTCCTTGCCTAATAAATGCCAAAGCAGATGAAACAAATGTATAAGATGGCACAATAACTTCATCTCCTGGCTGGATATCACAAAGAATTGCAGCCATCTCCAAAGCATCTGTACAAGAAGTTGTTAATAAACATTTCTTAAATCCATAACGTTCTTCAAAAAATGCTTGACATTTCTTTGTAAAAAGTCCATTTCCTGAGATTTTTCCTGAAAGCACAGCTTGATACATATAGTGTGCTTCCTTACCTGTCAAATAAGGCTTATTAAATGGTATCATATTATTTATTATATAACTATTTACATCCAAACATGATAAATATTCATTCTTGACTTCTCTACAAATCCGTTTTTCTCATAAAAACGGCATGCTGTTATATTGCATGCTTGAGTAGCAACTTCTATAGTATTTTTACCCTGCAAATAAGCATAGTTTTTTACAGAATCTAACAAAAAAGAACCTATTCCCTTACCTCTGTATTGAAATTGTGTAGCGATCAAACCAATTGACACTCTATCCTTAAGATTTTTCATAGTTACGAAACCAGCCAACTCGTTATTTTCTTTGTATACTAAAACAGAATCAGCAATAGTACGATTCAAAGAACCATCGACCCAAGTTCGATACAACCTCTCAAAATCTTGTCTAGTGAAGTGATGATCTATCTTAAAACGTGAGTATACTCCAGACTGAATAGCCAAATTATACAAATCCGAAGATTTTGAATAACACTCTAATATATTAGAATGCCTAGTTACAGCTGAATTTACTTGAAACTCAAACATAATTCTAGTATCGACTAAACTACAGTCATTATACGGTAAAACATCAAGAGGAATATATATATTATTCTCACAAAAAACATACACTAATTCACATCCTCTATTTTCACATTTCTCAAGTTGTTCTTTTAAAAAAGAAATATCTCCATTACATAAAGATATTAATGTTATCTTTTTTTTAAAAAAACGAGAATCCCAATCTAAATTTTTAATTATATTCATCAAAAAAGATTTCTATAAACAAACTATCATTATATTCAAACAGATAATATTACCACACCTTTACTTTTTGCAATTCATAGAAAAATAAAAAGAAATACTTACTAATTTCTTCAGAAACAAAAAACAAGTGAATACTGATGGTCATAGCAAAACAATGCCTTTCATATTATTTCTGTTTTTTATCTCTTACCCTGTCGAACCATAAATTCAGTCCCACCCACACAGCAATATCCGCCAAAAGCATCACCGTGTTGTCAACCACCGGAACCAACAGAATATTCACCGCACTAAATGCACAAGAAATCAGCAAGATCGTTATCATCGCCTTTCTTGGTGTGAAACCCATTGCCAGGAACTTATGATGAATATGGTTCTTGTCCGGTTCGAAAGGGCTCTTGCCACTGCGAACACGAACCATCACCACACGGATCACATCGAACGCAGGGACAATCAGCGTACTGAAAGCAATCACGAAAGCACCTTCGGTATACGGGGTGACATCCGGATTGTACTGGCTGTATTTGATGGCAAGGAAAGAGAGCACATAGCCCAAAGTCAGGCTGCCCGTATCACCCATAAAAATCTTACGGGCACGTTCCGCACTGCCGAAGACGTTATAGTAAAAGAAAGGGACCAGCACACCGAACGTGGCAAAGGCGAGCATGCTGTACGTCCAAAGTTCTTTCTGCATGAACAGGAAGCCGAAGACAAGCAGGGCAACGCTGCTCAGACCGGAAGCAAGACCGTCGATACCGTCAATCAGATTGATGGCATTGGTGACAAAGACAACCAGAAGAACCGTAAAAGGCATACCTATCCAGGCAGGAAGGGCATACAGGCCGAAAAGCCCGTAGAAGTTATTGATCCAAAGACCGGCCAGGGGAAAAAACGAGGCACAGATGATCTGGATCACAAATTTCTGCCGATAACGGACTCCGACAAGGTCGTCGGCGATACCCGTCAGATAAAGCAAAGTCATCCCACAGACCAGAAACATGCACTCGGGCAGCAAGTACACCGCACGGAGGGCGGGAACATCATAACCCATCAGAATGCGAAGTGCGAACACACCGCAAGAGGATAACAGGATGGTGGGAAAGAAAGAGACACCGCCTAAACGGGGAATGGCACGTTTATGAACCTTGCGCTCACTCGGCATATCGAAAAGCTTCTTCCGCAAAGAGATAAGCAGGATGCGGGGAATGATAAGCCGGGCAATCGAAGCAGAGATGACAAAAGCCAATATGATGAAAAGGATATTCAAGACAAAGGGGATTTAGGTTATATACAGTGTTGTGTAGAAAAAGAAAAGAGTTTACTCCTCTACTTCCCAGTTGGGATAAGGATTCTCTTCAAGGCTGCGGAGTTGTTCGGCAATCTCACATTCATCGCCGGAAAGGGCACGCTCTCCCCAACTGTCGATGATGCTGTGCGCCTCACGGGAGAGGTCGTCGTCAAATACTTCGCCATAGCAATAAGTCAGAAGCTGCACCTTCAGCAAAGAAGCGGGCAGGCGGTCGAGCACTTCCCAACAACGGTTCAGGATCTGCTGGATGCGGACTTCCTTGTCACCGTTATTGTAGATCGTCGCGTTATAACCCATCAGAAGCGAAAGGCACAAACGGGCTTCTTCCTCGTCGGTGGAGCCATGATGGGGATATAAAGTGTTGGCACGGCTGAGTACATCACCGTTCAACCGGCTGAAGTGGTCGCTGTAGATGGGGCTGCCATCGGAACCCAGATACAGAAGTTCGTGCGCCAAGGTGTACAAAGCGGCAATTTGAGAATCTAAAGAGTTCATGGGAATATTTACTATTTACGATTTACTGTCTGCTATTTTACTGTTTAAAGATCGAGCGGCTCGATTAGAGAGGAATGGATATAGGTGGTGGCAACTGCCATGACACCTTGGATGGAAACCATCACACGCCGGTCGTTTTTCACACGGATAAACTCACCCTCGACACCGGCAAAAAGACCACCCGTTACACGCACACGCTGGCCTTTACGGAAGGCAACGGCGGAAGGCTCCAGGTAAACCAGTTGCTGCTCGTAACTACCGGCAACCGCCATGAAGCTGCGCATCTGGGAGTCCGGAACAACAATCGGCTGGCGGCTTTCCCGATCCATGATATAGCGGATCGGAAGGGATACGCCCATCTCTTCTTTGATGCGGTCGATACGTTCACGGCACGAACGGACGAATACCAGATTATGAACGGCGGGAACCAGTTTACGCACTCGGCGTTCGTTCTTCACGATATACTCGTAGCGCATCGGGATGAAATTCTCGATGGATTCGCTGTCAAGGTACGTTTTCAAAGAAAGTTCGCGGCTGTAGGTGACTCGCACAGCATACCAATGGATGTTGTCGGATTCCTTCACTAAAGGGTATTCTTTGGGGACACCGGAGTACGAAAGTACCTCCCGGTCAGATGATGTAATGCGAATATCAGTATTACTTGCATTCATGTGATCTCAAGACTCTCCCCTATCACAGCAGGAGAACGATGAAATGTTATGTAAGTACCCTGAAATCGACCATTTCCAAGAAACAGAAGAATTTCAGAGATAAAGTTCTATGAACGAATGAATTAGAAGTCATTGATGTTTCAAAAAACGTTCGTTTGTTTAAACACCATTTTTGACAGAATTTTAAAATCTCCAAAAAGAAAAATTCAAAAAGAGAAAAGCTAATTTAAGAGTTTTAATAATTGATTGATTCACAGATAGATAAAAGTACCATTAAAAGAGAAAACAAATTTATTTATAAAAATATTTTGCTATAATAAAAATGCTGTTTACCTTTGTTCCATTGAACGAACGTTTTTTGAAACACACTCCTTTCTGTTTACACTAAAATTCCCCTATTCACCGACGCCCTTTATATAATCGCGCACACGCGTACACGCATAATACTCTCTTTTTAAATTGATTTTACCCCGTTCTGAAAACAGGTCAGGTATACTTAACCTATTTTCAGGACGGGGTGAAACATCAATTAAAAGTAAACAATATACGCGTATATAACAGATAATATACTAAGAACAGTTAATTTTGCCTTCGTAATAATAAATCATATTAGACAAAATGAGCAAAAAAAACCAAATGAAGGAATGATTCTTAACATAGAAGACATTCCTTATGTAGTAATTACAAACGGAAAAACTGACGAGAGTAAGAGAATTTTAGAAACACTGGAAAAGAAACCGGAAAAACTTGACATAACTACTCACAGAGAGCTGGTTATCCTCTTTTTCTTATGGTTGAATTACCAGCAAAAAGGAACGAAAAAGCGCAAAGGAATCCGTGAATTGGCACATATCATGTACCGTATGCTATACTTCGGACAGAAACAAAACCCCACAAAGGAGATGTCAGTACAATCCATTGAAACAGAAATATTTAACACACTAAAATTTCTGAAAGAGGAGAAAAAGGGAACGGATAAAGATCTGGAAACAAACATCTTAGACGAAATAAAGACATTCTTCAAAGAAAACGTCTAACAAGGTTTATAAAATCATCCCTAATTTTACAGCCGCAGACACTTACGTCGAGCTTTAAAAAAGACAGAAAAATGGAAAACATTAGTATTACTACTTACAGGGGTTTCAGCAAAGTAAAAGGGAGATGCTCCCTGAATGAATTAATCGAAAAGGTACGCAGCAGTCGCTATGCCGTCCTGATTGAGAAAATAGGAAGGCTTATCAGTGAAGGGAAAACCAAGGAAGCGGAGAACGTAAAACGGCAGCTGGACTACTTCACCGTCACGGCAAACTACCACGAATGCAGGCTGGCGCATAGTATCGCCGCATACAATGACATCATCACCATCGACCTGGACCATCTGCCCGAAAAGGAGCTGGACCGGATACGGGCCCTGATAGAAACAGACGAAGCGACACTCGCCTGCTTCCTCACCGCCAAGCAACACGGATTCAAGGTGCTCGCCTATCCGGTAAGCCTCGAAGCGGAAGGATGGCGAAACGCGTTCTTCCGGACACCGGCAATCACTTACAGCCGGTTGGAGCAGTATCACGCGGGAATGTACGAACTGGCCCGTAAACACTACGAGAAACTTCTGGAGACGGAAGTGGACACCAGCGGAAAGGACTTGTCGAGAGGTGTCTTCGCTTCGTATGACCCGAGGGCGTTTTACTCTCCCCGGCGGGTGGCACACATCCCGGAACGGACATTCACCATCGAAGCCCCCGAACCTGCACGGAGGGGAAGGCAGAAGGAAGAGCCCGCAACGGACCCAACAGGGGAAGTCAGCGCCTACACGTGCATGGAATTCAACAAATGCCTCAGCTCTACCCGCAGGCTGATGAAATACACAGAGGGAAACCGCAATTCGTTCCTCTTCACCCTGGGAAACAAATGTTTCCGAAAGGGACTTGAAGAGGCGGAAGTCAAGCGTCTGGCAGCAGTGAAATTAGGGGAGGACGGACAGATGGATACAGACACCCCCATCGCGAACGCCTACACATATACGGACAGAACGGAACGGGCAGAGGAGAAAAAAAAGATACCGCCCGTGGAACAGGTGATAGACTATCTGGACAGGAATTACGCTTTCAGGCGAAATACGGTACTCGACCGACTGGAGATGTGCGACTTGTCCAAAACGAAGGAGGGAAAATCATTCTACGCCATGCGGAACAAGGATCTCAACTCCATCTTCCTGAACATCAGCAGACAGGGCATCGTCTATCCGCTCAACAGCCTGAAGTCGGTCATCGACTCGGACTATACACCGGAGTTCAATCCCTTTACCGACTACTTCGGAGGAAACGTGCGGTGGGACAGGACAACCGACCACATCGGGAAACTGGCGGACACCATACAAGCGGAGGATCAGGAATTCTGGAGGGAAGGATTCCGGCGCTGGATCGTAGCCATGGTAGCCTCGGCGCTCCAACCGGGTAAAGCCAACCAGCAAGCCCTAGTGCTGCATGGGGCGCAGGGAAAAGGAAAAAGTACCTGGATACGGCACCTGCTACCCCCGGAACTCGGAGAATATTACCGCAACGGAATGATAGACCCGGCAAACAAGGACGACCTCTTGCTGCTATCCACCCGGCTGCTGATCAACATGGAGGAGTTTGAAGGTGTGAAGACAGGAGACATCGCCGAACTCAAACGGATCATCGGACAGGAGAACGTCACCATCCGGAAGGTATACGACACTCAGGCGCAGCTTTATCCCCGGAGGGCATCGTTCATTGGCAGCACCAACAACATGCAGTTCCTCAGGGATTACGGGGGAAACCGGCGCTTCCTGGTCATTCCCGTAAAAGCCATCGACTACCGCACCCCGGTAGACCACAAAGGGGTATACGCACAGGCGGTGCAACTGATAGAAGACGGTTTCCGCTATTGGTTTGAAGGAAACGAGATAGACGACATCAACACCCGAAACGAACGCCATCGCATGAAAGACCCACTGGAAGAGAACCTGTATGTTTACTTCCGTCCGGCAGGAGAAAAGGACTTTGAGGTGAAATGGAAACCCGCCGCCGCAATACTGGCCACTTTATCTGTATACGGACGGACACAAGCCAACGCGCAAACGCAACAAGTGTTGGTACAGATTCTGGAAAGGGATGCCTTCGGCAAGCGTGTAAACGTCCATGGCATTACGGAGTATGCCGTAGTGGAACTCAGCCAGCAGGAGGTGAGCGAAAACTTCAGGAAAAGGGAGAAGGGAAAGGAGATGGAAGAGTTACCGTTTTAAAAGTATCGGAAAGAAGGAGATAGAAGAGAAATGCCCCGTAACAATATATGTAATCGAAATAACATATATTGTTACGGAGCAGGACATATATTGGCGTTTTATTGACAAAAAGTTCCCCTTTAGCATTTTATAACAACTCTGGCAAAAATATTCATCTTTGTGAAATCAAAAAGCTCTCTGGTGAGTTCACAAAAAGCAAAGGTGAAAGATCTTATTTCCACAAATGACGCTGTTGTATAGCCGCTGATTACAGAGTGAAATTAATTTAATTTATTCCATATACATAGTATACATTATATATCTTTGTAGAAAATACTCAAGTTTATGGAAACAACACTTTCGGATAATCTATGGAAATGTGAGTATATCAATACATAAATAGGTTTATATAATGACTATACATGAACAGGAAAATATTTTATTAGAAGAGTGGTGGAACAGTTATCCAGCCAATGAACGCGATAACTTCGTTATGGATGGGTTATGCTACAACGGTCCTTTAAATGAAAGAGGAACAAATTCATTTTCCGGAAATGAAGAAAAATTATGGGTAAATACAAAAAGAAAGATTGTTTTTCTAATGAAAGACCCTAATGGTAATCCCGGAGAGGATTACCGAAACTGGCATTGGCGGGCTATTACAGCCAAATTCTTTAAGGTGATATTTAATTGGTTACAAGGTTTGAATGAAATAACGTTAGATTATACTCCGTTATTGGAAAACAATTCTTATTTTGATCCGGCTAATCAAGTAGTTCTAAAGTATCCGTTGGCAATTGTTAATGTGAAAAAGCAGTCTGGAATTTCTTCTGTTTATGATGATGTATTATATACCTATGCGGAACGGGATGCTTCTTTTCTCAGAAGACAAATAAGGGATATTTTACAGCCTAACATTATTGTATGCGGCGGAGGAACACATAGTAGTATGTTGGATATTGCAAAAAGATATATTTATCCAGAGTTCGGGGATAAATTTGTGAAAGTTAATAATTGGTGCTATTATATGAAAGAGCCAGAGATATTGCTCATTGACAGTTGGCATCCGTCTGCCAGAGCTTCAGATACTCAAAAAATAGATGATATGATGCACGCAGTTTCAGACTTAATTAACAAAAGACAGCCTAATATTTTTATCCCTTAAAAGGGAGAGTCCTAATAGCCTACCTCTTAAAAAATTATGGATAATTCTCTGCTAAAAGTCGATATTCTTATGATAAAAGCATGACTTCTCCCATTTTCAAGTGGGGGATGATAGCGTCATATATTTTTTGGTTCTCTATGTATCATTGTATGTTTTTCTATGATATACATCCAGAGCGACCGTCTTCCAGGCCTAAGAAGCAGTGTTCCGGTGAAGCAGGAAAAGCAAGGAGGTATAGGTATCTCTGAAGCCGCTAAATCTTTAGCATAGAGGTAGTTCATGATGTTGTTATAGAATATTTAAATAAATTCAATCTCTAAAACCATATGGGGAAGTACTGTTGAATCCTCCCTTATGTTATTTAAATGTGTCTTTTCTCTTCAAGTTTTTTTCCATCTTCTTGTCGTATGCCTGTCCTCTAGGTACAAGATACAAAAACTGTACACAACCATCCATTATCTGTACATGAAAGCTAAAGAAAGCTCGGTAACTACCAATTCTTAATCGATAGATGTAATCATAGTCCACCAGTTTCTTGCAGTCTGTTAGTTCTTCAATGCTTTGAGCATTAATAACCTCCTGTACTGCTATACGTACAGATTCAAGCATTTTGCCGGATAGTTTACGGGCTGCCTTTTCAAACTCCTTTGAAAACTCAACTCTCATTTTTCAACCACTCCCAACCAGTCTATAAACTCTTTATGTTCTTTCTTCCCCAGCATTACCTTTCCATCAGGGTAGTTTTCAGACAGATAGCGGTAGGATTCATTCTCATCGTATTCATCCGCTGCCTTGTCGAGCATGGCCTCTATCAACCGTTTCAGGTTCGTACCCTGCTTTGCTGCCATAACCGAAAGAGCCCTGAAAGTATCTTCTTTCAGGGTGATAATCTTTTTTCTGTGCGGTATAGTTGCTTCCATAATTCAATGTTTTGTGCAAATATATATTATATATATCATATATACAATATATACTGAACCAAATTAAACTAATTTCACGAAGTGAATTGCTTTTTTCAGTATTGGGGTTTCCAATGATTTTCTAAGATTCCTTAACGAACTGTTCTCTTAGCAAGGTAGTGATCAAAGAAGATAGAGAGTAGAAGTAAACTCGAACTACTCGAATTTTTCGAGTAGTTCGAAAAGAAGGAAATAGAAACGTGAATAGAAATATTGATTTCTGTTCTTTGAATATGATCATAATGTTCAGTCTGATAAACTTTACCCTCAGCAGCAATTGTCGCAAAATTTGCGACAATTGCTGCTGAGGGTAAAAATTTAGCGATGTATTCAAATATCCATAATCCACTAATTATTCATTATTTTTTCTGAACCTTATTCTCCCGGCTCTCCCATATATCGAAAGATCAGACGAACTTCCTTGGGCGTAAATGAATGGCGGTATTTATAGTATCCCACCTCCTCGAGTGCAGCCATCAGGAGTTTGTTGTGCCGCATCCAACGGCTGAGATTATTGAGGGCGGCATTTTCAGACAAATGGGGTGCATAAAGCAGAGCCAGCTCTACTTTTGTATATACACGGATAGGAAACTCTCTCTCGTCATCTTCTAAATCTTTCATGTTTTTCAATTTTAAATTAATAAATAATCGGAACTTTACAATAGCATAAAGATAACAAAAACAAACGACATATCATAGCAGAAGTCATACTTTTTCACAAAACATTCATTGATTTTCCATCTTTTATCCATACCGCCTCAACCCACGTCAACAAGCACAAAACAGGGGTTAGAAAGCGGTATCTTTGACATACCGGAAGAAAGGGAAAGAGCTCGTCCGACCTTCCGGATGCATTCTTAATTATTAACCATAAAAAACTATCGGACAATGGCAGTTCCATACAAAAAAATCGCGAGAAAGGATCCGCGAAAAGCGGATGCTATAGAGAAATTTTATCCGCAACTGGTCACTTTAGGTCAAAGCGCAAGCCTGGAAAGCATTGCGTACGAAATGAAGGAGAAAAGTTCGTTATCATTGGGAGATATCAAAAGTGTACTCACCAATTTTGTAGAAGCGATGCGTACCTCACTCTACAACGGGCAGTCGGTCAATATCCGGGATTTCGGAGTATTCAGCCTTTCGGCACGCACCAAAGGGGTGGATGCGGAAAAAGACTGTACGGCCAAAAACATAATGGCGGTGAAAATAAACTTTCGTCCGTCGTCGAGCGTACGTCCGAACCTGACATCGACCCGGGCCGGTGACAGAATCGAGTTTATCGACATCAAAGCGGCACTGGAAGGAAAGGAAACGGGAAAAGACGGTGACGGAGACATTGTGGATGACCCGACGGCATAAATCAGAATCACATGAAAGGAGGTGTAAAAAAATGAAGAAATCAAACTGGAACACAATTTTAAAAGTAATGATCGCAGTGGCATCTGCCATACTGGGAGTCCTTGGAGGAAATGCGATGAACTTGTAGGCAACGAAAGCTAAAAGGGATGTGTCATAACTCTTTTCACCACGGAGTAGCACAGAGTATCACAGAGTCTTTTTATTAATAATCAACAACTTAAAATCACCTCTGTGTCACTCTGTGGTGGGTTTTGATACATCCTCTTTAGTTTTCGTACTATCAACCGTTTCCGATCTTATTTTGCTACCATCACCTCGACATCATATCCCATAAACAGTCCGTTTTCTATAACACCCGTCACCGACTTGATTTCTTTTTCAAGAGACGAATGAATATTGCTGAACCAGGCATCGAGAATCAAGTTTCCACTTTCGGTGATCACAGGGCCATCTTTACCTTTAGCCGGCCTCAGTTGGGTACGTGAAGCACCCATTGCCCGGATTTCCCTCTCTACGTAGGGCAAAGCCATCGGAAAGACTTCGACGGGGACAGGAAAACGGCTTCCCAGAAAAGAAACCTGTTTGCTTTCGTCTACCAATATGAAAGTACGATTGCTGCTGCTTATCAGCAGCTTCTCCTTGAACAGCGCTCCGCCTCTTCCCTTGATCAGATTGCGGTCGGGATCTACTTCATCTGCTCCATCGAAGGTCCAGTCGGGACGGCACATCCATAAAGTAGTCTGCGGAATGCCCAAGCGGACACATTCCATCGATATCTCCATCGAAGCAGGGATTACGGTGACGTGCAGATTCTCCGTACGTATCCTTTCGGCAATAGCGAGCAATGCCAGATATACAGTCGATCCGGAACCAGCCCCAATGACCTCGCCTTCTTGTACGCGCATGGCAATCATACGGGCCAACCTCTCTTTACTCTCCCGGTTGGTTATCGTGTCCGACCATTGGAGATGTTCCATCAAACTACTTTCCCATTTCATAATAAAACCTGTTTATAACAGATAACAACTTATTTCACCCTACGGTTCAGCTGGTTATTGGCTTTTGAGGGTTTCGACTTTCCGATCCGCTTACCGGTAGGTTTCTTGCCTCCCGAAGCTTTGGGACGTCCGCTACCCGGACGGTCACTGCTATTTCCGCTCTTCTTCATAAAAATCTTCATTATAATATTTACCTAAATACCTGCGGGCTATGAAATCCCAGTTCTCGTGCAACAGCCTCCTGCCATCCCCGAAAGGAAAAGCAACCTCCGGCAATAAGCCGTGCTGCATGGCATAGTGCAACAAGTCGATGGGACAAAGCCCCGGAATATAAAACAATTCGGCCCCTTCTTGTTCGGCAATCTCCGGATTATATTCCGGATTTCGTTCGTCGCGGAAACAAGCGGCAATATTGGGAGCCAGCAAGACACCTTTCGGATTGGCAAAAAACACAAAGTCTCCTTCATCGGCCAACTCGGGCATTAACGAATCTTCTTCATCGGCCCACTTCAACGCATCGACACAGAAGCGACGCAAATCAACATAGTCTTTTAAATATACAACCTGTTTTCCTCCGGAAGCACTCAGGAAGTTCGCTACATCACGGGGGAGATTCATTTCCGGCAAGACATCCAAAACAGGACCCGGAGGGGGTAACAAGGCACGGACATCCGGAAACCACTCCGTGGATTCATCACCGGTAAGGGGAGCCTGTTCAAAATGGGCATCGAGCACCGCATATACATCGGATGCGAGCTGAAGCAGAGAACTGTCAAACGGATTCCAAGGAGACGGAGAACTATCCGTGACAGGAGAAAGAAGCGTCCACAGCAGAAAAGATACATCCTCGGGATTTATTTCATCATCGGCATACGACTCTGTCAGTGTGTAAAAAGGCAGGAAACGTCCATACAACTGTTTATGCAACCGGATGAATGTATTCCAACTACCGGAATTATTCACACAATCTTCCAGATACCAGGTGAAGTAGAGAACAGCCCGGTTCTTATGAATCATCTGTCCGGTAAGCTCCGACTTCTCAAGTACGGGCAACAGCCTGTTGGCAAAATCCACGTACCACTGATCGGTATCTGCCGATTGCATGCGTGGATGGGCTTCCATCCACTGTTGACGATATATTTTTTGCAATTTCATGAATTGGAGTGTTGATTTACGGAAACAAATGTACTTCTTTTCTGATAAGATTAGCTACATTTGCGGCAATTAATGAACTTTACGGCAATGGATATTACGCTCAGAACGCTCACGGAAAACGACTTGCCTTTTGTAAAAGACATCTACGATTATTACACCCTCCACACGACAGTGGTGTACTTTGTACACTGCGCCTCCATCGATGAACTGAAAAACTACATCCCCGTAGGCGATCCCGTCTACCGGTCGTTCATCATTGAAACTCCCGAAGGAACTCCCTGCGGATTCTGCTACTTCGCACGTTTCAAGCCCCGAGAAGCCTTCCGCATTTCGGTAGAACTGACCCTCTACCTGAAGCCGGAGTTTACAGGTCAGGGGTATGGAAAACAAACCATACTCCGACTGGAAGAGATCATCCGGCAAGAAGGCTTCAGCAACATAATGGCACTGATTTCGGGAGAAAACGAAGCCAGCATACGCCTATTTGAGAGATGTGGCTTCGAGTGTTGCGCAAACATCCGGCAGGTAGCGGAAAAGTTCGGCAAAAAACTGGATTTGAGGATGTATCAGAAAATCTTATAAGCCTCCTTATACTGCCGAACTGTTCTCAGAGTCTCTTTAAAGCCAGCTTAATGACTTTCTCCACCGGAGCATCGGGCTCTTCCTTCAGAATGGCAAGCACCACTTTCTGAGAAGGCGCTGCGGCAAAGCCCAGCATCGTCAAGGCGGCAACGGCTTCTTCCTGCACTTCAGCATTCATTGCCGGCAACAAAGCACCGGCAGCACCTCCCACGGCAGTTGCAGCCATGGCACTGGTTTTAATTTTATCTTTCAAATCGACAATGACCCTTTGCGCTGTTTTCAGTCCGATACCCTTCACCGTCTTCAGCATATTGGCATTTTCGGTACTGATCACATTCACCAGTTCGGCCGGTGAAAGAGCGGAAAGAATCATGCGGGCCGTGTTTCCTCCAATGCCCGAAACGGAAATCAGCAGCAGGAAAAGTTCCCGTTCCTGCTTGTCGACAAAGCCATATAAAACGTAAGCATCTTCGCGGATGGCTTCGTAGATATAGAGTTTACAACTGCTCTTACCCTGAATGGCAGAATAAGTGTTGAGTGATATATTAACGGCATATCCTAATCCGTTACAATCGATAACTGCGGTTGCCGGACTCAGTTCGGCAATCTCGCCTTTGATGTATTCTATCATAATGGTTATAATCAGAACGCAAAGATAATAAATATTGTGCTTCACGAACCTTGAATAACAAAAACTAACTTTAACACCCCTAAGAGACTCAAAAACAAAGAAAATGACTAATTTTGCAACCGAAATAAAGAAATGTGTTAAACAAAACCAATAAAAAGATGAAAAAAGTAAGAGCAGCCATCGTAGGTTATGGCAATATTGGTCGTTATGTGCTGGAAGCCCTCCAAGCGGCTCCCGATTTTGAGATAGCAGGTGTGGTTCGTCGTGCAGGAGCAGAGAACAAACCGGCTGAACTGAATGATTACGCAGTAGTTAAAGATATAAAGGAACTTCAGGGAGTAGACGTGGCTATTCTTTGTACTCCGACCCGCAGCGTTGAAAAATACGCAAAAGAAATCCTCGCAATGGGAATCAATACAGTGGACAGTTTCGATATCCACACCGGAATCGTAGATCTCCGCCGTGAACTGGGTGCTTGTGCCAAAGAACACGGGGCGGTATCGATCATCTCAGCCGGATGGGATCCGGGAAGCGACTCCATCGTACGCACCATGCTCGAGGCTATTGCTCCGAAAGGCATCACTTACACCAACTTCGGTCCGGGTATGAGCATGGGCCACACGGTAGCCGTGAAAGCAATCGACGGAGTGAAAGCGGCTTTGTCAATGACTATCCCCACAGGAACAGGAATCCACCGCCGCATGGTATACATCGAACTGAAAGACGGATATAAATTTGAAGACGTGGCAGCCGCAATCAAATCGGACGCTTATTTCGTGAACGACGAAACCCACGTAAAGCAAGTGCCGAGCGTGGATGCACTCCTGGACATGGGACACGGTGTAAACCTGACCCGCAAAGGTGTATCGGGAAAAACCCAGAATCAGTTGTTCGAATTCAACATGCGCATCAACAATCCCGCACTGACCGCACAGGTACTGGTATGCGTGGCACGCGCTTCGATGAAGCAGCAACCGGGATGCTACACCATGGTGGAAGTACCGGTAATCGACCTGTTGCCGGGCGACCGCGAAGAATGGATCGGACATCTGGTATAAATCTGCTGCCTGATACAAGATACTTCTAAAAAGGAAAGGATGACCGCAGATTTTAAGAGGGTGTGTCGAAACTCTCAAATCTGCGGTCATCTTATTAAATTGCTACCACATCACCTATATACACACGAATGGAGAACAAGCGATATTCACACGGCGAAGAATTATCCAACACCCTGAGTCATGGTGCAGGTATTCTCTTAGGTATCACCGCAGGATATTTTCTGTTGGAAAAAGCACTTGCCAACCCACATCCCCATTGGGCGGCAGGTTGCGTGCTGGTCTACCTAGCGGGAATGCTGGCATCCTATATCAGTTCTACCTGGTATCACGGTTCAAGACCCGGAAGCCGTAAAGAACTTCTCCGCAAATTTGACCACGGTGCCATCTACCTGCACATAGCAGGCACTTATACCCCGTTTACCTTATTGGTATTGCGCCACGCTGGTGGCTGGGGCTGGGGAATATTCGCTTTCGTATGGCTGTCGGCCATCGTAGGCTTCATACTGGCTTTTAAAAAGCTGAAAGAACACAGTAATCTTGAAACAGTCTGCTTCGTCGGAATGGGTTCTGCCATCCTGGTAGCCCTGAAACCTTTGATGGACTGCCTCTCTGCCATCGGAGCTTCTCCCGCCTTCTGGTGGCTTATCGGGGGAGGGGCTTCCTACATCATGGGAGCCGTATTTTATTCGTTGCGAAAACCTTATACACATGCTGTTTTCCACCTGTTTTGTCTGGGCGGAAGCATAGGGCATATCATAGCTATCTGGCTGATTCTTTAGCAAACTTCATTTAAATTTCATGCCCGAAAGTTTCCCGTTTTGGAAAACTTTCTGTATCAGGAAGAAAGAAAAGTTCTCCAAAAATTCTTGTTAAAACAAGAACAACTTATTGCTTTAACTGTTACCTTTGTAGCAGATTTCAGCACTAAAAAGAGGTTTAGTCACGAGGGAACGCTGTGCAAATCGGCGACAGTACCCGCTGCTGTAATTCTCTGAGAATCCGCACACTATGCCACTGCGCCCAGCGTGGGAAGGCGTTGCGAGGGAGAGATAAGTCAGAAGACCTGCTGAAAAAGTAAACATATTAAAAAAAATCTAAAGCTTTCGGGAGTTAAAGTTATGAACTACGCGGAAATTTGTATCATCAAACGAGATGGTAAAAGGGAGGACTTCTCCATCAGTAAAATCAAGAACGCTGTATCAAAAGCGTTTAGTGCCACAGGAATCAATGATGAACAGCAATTGATTGCTGACATCACGATGAACGTAATCGGACAATTTGCATCTCCTACCATTACGGTAGAAGAAATTCAGGACCTGGTAGAAAAAGAGCTGATGAAGGTTCGTCCGGAAGTAGCCAAAAAGTACATCATCTACAGGGAATGGCGAAACACCGAACGAGACAAAAAAACTCAGATGAAGCACGTGATGGATGGCATCGTAGCTATCGACAAGAACGATGTCAACCTGAGCAATGCCAATATGAGCAGTCATACCCCCGCCGGACAGATGATGACATTTGCCTCGGAAGTAACCAAAGACTATACATATAAATATCTGTTGCCGAAACGTTTTGCCGAAGCGCACCAATTGGGAGACATCCACATCCATGACCTGGATTACTACCCGACAAAAACCACGACTTGCATCCAGTATGACATGGATGACCTCTTCGAACGTGGATTCCGCACCAAGAACGGCAGTATACGTACTCCGCAAAGCATTCAAAGCTATGCTACCCTGGCTACCATTATTTTCCAGACTAACCAGAACGAACAGCACGGAGGTCAGGCCATACCGGCATTCGACTTCTTTATGGCAAAAGGGGTAAGCAAATCATTCCGTAAACACCTGGCATCATTCATCAGCTTCTATGTACAGATGAACAAGGGTGAAGAAATAGAAGAAAAGGCTATCCGTACAGTGATTGCCGAACATCTGTCGTCTATCAAAGCATCGGAACTGGAACGCGAAACATTGCGCATGGCCCTGACTGCCCTGCAGATCAATATCGACAAAGAACATCTGAACCAAATTATAGAGAAAGCATTTGTGCAGACTCAGAAAGATACGCACCAGGCCATGGAAGGCTTTATCCATAACCTGAACACGATGCACTCACGCGGCGGAAACCAGGTGGTGTTCAGTTCGATCAATTATGGAACAGACACTTCGGCCGAAGGACGCATGGTGATTGAAGAATTACTGAAAGCAACCGTAGAAGGGCTGGGTACAAGGGGAGAAGTGCCGGTATTCCCAATCCAGATATTCAAGATAAAAAACGGAGTGTCGTATACGGAAGCCGATTATCAGAAGGCAATGACTAATTTCGATGCTGCCATGGAAGGGAAGATTAAGTTTGAAGCACCTAACTTCGACCTATTCCTGAAAGCCTGCCACACTACGGCCAAAGCACTCTTCCCTAACTTCATGTTCCTGGATGCCCCGTTCAACCAAAACGAAAAATGGGACGCCAACGACCCGCAACGTTACCGTTACGAACTGGCCACCATGGGATGCCGCACGCGTGTGTTTGAGAATGTAGCCGGTGAGAAATCGTCTTTGGGACGCGGAAATCTTTCGTTCACCACGCTGAATATGCCGCGCCTTGCCATTGAAGCCCGTATCAAAGCGGAAAACATGACAGAAGACAAGCATAACAAAGATGCCGTTGAGAGAAAGGCTAAAGAAATTTTCATCGAATCGGTACACGAAATGGCTACCCTGGTAGCCGACCAGCTTTATTCACGCTATCAATATCAGCGTACGGCCCTGGCCCGCCAGTTCCCCTTTATGATGGGTAACGACGTGTGGAAAGGGGGGGCTGCCCTGAATCCGAACGAGCAAGTAGGCGACGTATTGCGTAGTGGAACACTGGGAATCGGTTTCCTGGGAGGGCACAACGCCATGGTGGCACTCTACGGAAAAGGGCACGGGCACGACCAGAAAGCATGGGATACGCTTTACGAAGCCGTATTGGAAATCAACAAAGTGGCTGATGAATACAAAGCCAAATACAATCTGAACTATTCGGTACTGGCTACACCGGCGGAAGGACTGTCGGGACGCTTCACCCGTATGGACCGCCGTAAATACGGAAAAATCGAAGGGGTGACAGACAACGATTATTATGTCAATTCTTTCCATGTGGATGTAAAAGAACCGATCAGCATTGTAGAGAAAATAAAAAAAGAGGCTCCGTTCCACGCTATCACCCGCGGAGGGCACATCACTTATGTGGAACTGGACGGAGAGGCACAGAAGAACGTACGCGCCATTGCCAAGATCGTAAAAGTAATGTTTGACGAAGGTATCGGCTACGGTTCTATCAACCACCCGGTAGACACCTGCCACAACTGCGGATACAAGGGAGTGATTTACGATAAATGTCCCGTATGCCAAAGTGAGAATATCCTGCGCATGCGCCGTATCACAGGTTATCTGACGGGCGACCTGAGTTCGTGGAACTCTGCCAAACGGGCAGAAGAGAGAGATCGCGTGAAGCATCTGTAATAAAGTCATGAATATACTTTATACATATCCGGAAACGATTGTCGACGGAGAAGGTATCCGGTATTCCATCTATCTGGCAGGTTGCCGGCACGGCTGTCCGGGTTGTCATAACCCGGAAAGTTGGAATCCGCAGGCCGGAGATGAATTGACAGAAAAGCGTCTGGACTGCATCATCCGTGAAATCAATTCGAATCCGTTACTGGATGGCGTGACTTTCTCCGGCGGAGATCCCCTTTACAACCCGGAAGCGTTTCTTCCGCTTATCCGGAGGATAAAAGAAGAGACAGGACAGAATATCTGGTGCTATACAGGATATACGTACGAAGAGATTCAGGCAGATCCGGCACTGGCTGCCGTACTACCTTATATAGATGTATTGGTGGACGGACGCTTCAGACAAGAACTTTACTCTCCACATCTGGAATTCAGAGGTAGCAGCAATCAGAGGATTATCAGGCTGACATACACATGAAGGCGTATCGGAAGCAGAACTACAGATGACACAGATTTACATGGATTGCTGATTCATTTTGCTGATTATCAACAATAAAATCCAGTGTAAATCTGTGTCATCCGTATTGAAAAAGACTTCCGCTACATGCCTCGCTGAAATTCATGAATTAAAAAAACTTATATATCATTGTCCTCTCAAACCGAAGAAGCTTGACTTTGTTTACCTTTGTGGCAGTTCTTTTAAAAGGTTCTTTATGGCTCAGCTTACACAAACTTCGGAAATTGACGAAACTGACGGTCTCCCCCTCCATCGCCGCATCTGGGCAGTTGTCGGCATCTCTTTCGCCTTATGTATGTCGGTGCTCGACATCAATATCATCAATGTAGTACTCCCGACCCTCTCGCACGACTTCGGAACTTCACCTGCGGTCACAACCTGGATCATCAACGGGTATCAGCTCGCCATTGTGATATCGCTGCTTTCGTTTTCGTCGTTAGGCGAAATATACGGATACCGGAAGATCTTTCTTTCAGGCATTGCCATGTTCATAGTCACTTCCCTGATATGCGCCCTCTCCCATTCGTTCTGGACTCTGACCCTTGCCCGCATTTTCCAGGGCTTCAGCGCCTCAGCCATCACAAGTGTCAACACTGCCCAGTTACGTACCATCTATCCCCGAAATCAGATAGGAAGAGGAATGGGGATCAATGCCATGGTAGTGGCCATATCGGCTGCAGCCGGACCTTCGGTGGCAAGCGGCATTCTTTCCATCGCCTCGTGGCATTGGTTGTTTGCCATCAATGTCCCTCTGGGACTTGCAGCCCTGATATTGGGATGCAAGTACCTGCCGAGAAAAGAAGAACGTTCCAACCGGAAATTCGATAAGCTCAGTGCCATAGCCAACGCTATCACCTTCGGACTGCTTATCTATACACTGGACGGATTTGCCCATCACGAGAAAAACGATTATATAGCCATCCAACTGGCTGTATTGGCCATTGTCGGCACGTATTATGTCCACAGGCAACTGAACCAGCCATCCCCTCTTTTACCGCTCGACCTGCTGGGAATACCTATCTTCAGGTTATCGATCCTGACTTCCATCTGTTCGTTCACAGCACAGATGCTGGCTATGGTTTCTCTTCCTTTTTTCCTGCAAAACTCACTGGGATACAGCGAAGTAATGACGGGATTGCTGCTGACTCCATGGCCCATCGCCACATTGGTGACAGCACCGGCAGCCGGATACCTTGTGGAGCGCATCCACCCCGGCATACTGGGCAGTATCGGTATGGCCTTATTCTGCATCGGGCTCTATTCTTTATCTACATTAACAGCAGATTCATCGGTCATCAGTATCATTCTGCGATTGATGCTTTGCGGTGCAGGTTTCGGTATTTTCCAGACGCCCAACAACAGTACAATCATCTCTTCCGCCCCTACACAACGTTCGGGGGGAGCCAGCGGAATGTTGGGTATGGCACGGCTTTTAGGACAGACATTCGGTACAACGCTGGTTGCTTTACTCTTCAGTTTCGTAGTACACGAAAAAAGTACAGCGGTCTGTCTGATAGCAGGCAGCGGATTTGCTTTTGTCGCAGCAGTAGTGAGTAGTATGCGGCTTTCACAACCTTCTACGTTAAAGACAAAAACTCAATAATCATTCATTAGTATTCAGTCTCTCTCACAACTTCTACCAAGCGGGCAAAGTCCTCCGGATGTACATCTCCGATGTTACCGATACGGAAAGTATCCGCTTTTGAGATTTTTCCGGGATAGATAACAAATCCCTTAGCTTTCAGAGCAGTATAGAAATCTTTAAAATCGAATCCTGCTTTCGGGTAAAGGAAGGAAGTGATGATAGGCGACTGGATGGCATCATCGAGCAAAGTCTTGAATCCCAGCGAACGCATACCCTCCACCAATACCCGGTGATTCTCGCAATAACGCCGGTAGCGCGCCTCTACTCCTCCCTCTTCAATCAGTTCGGTAAGAGCTTGCTTGAATGCACGCACCACGTGGGTGGGCGAAGTGAAGCGCCATTTGCCATGTCCTTTCTCCATTGTCTCCCACTGGTCATAAATATCGAGTGAAAGTGAGCGGGCAACTCCTTTGCAACGCATCAGCTCGGAACGACGGGCAATGATGAATCCAAAACCCGGCACACCCTGGATGCACTTATTGGCACTGCTGATCAGGAAATCGATTCCCAGTTCACTGACATCCATCGGGATACCTCCGAAGCTGCTCATAGCATCCACAATAAGCTTCTTACCATGCATTTTCACGACATGTGCCAACTCTTTCAACGGATTCAGGATACCGGTAGTCGTTTCGCAGTGAACGAAAGCCACGTGAGTAATGTCTGAGTTATTGCTCAGGTAATCGTCCACATAGTCTACCGATACCTGTTCCGTTTCTTCAAAAGCAAGGAGATCATAGTCGATATGATAATATTCGGCAATATTTCCCATACGGTCACCATAAGCACCATTACTGCAAATCAGAAGTTTATCGTTCTTTCCGATGGCAGCACCGATAACTGCTTCCACACAATAAGTGCCGCTACCTTGCAAAAGTACGGAAGTGTACTCTTCCATATTGCGAGTGGCAATACCTACCAGTTGTTTACGCATTTCCTCCACAATGTGCAGGTTATAATCCTCGTCCCATGTACACCAGTCGGTCATCATGGTTTCTTTTACGGTTTCTGATGTGGTAAGAGGTCCGGGAGTTAATAACAAATAAGGTTTCATATCGTTTTAAGAATTGAGTTTTGAATTAATAGTTTGAATCAGTGCGGGAAGTTCTTCGATGCTACGAATGACGTAAGAGGCTCCCGCAGCCAGCATACATTCTTTGACTTCGGAGACACGGGCATCGAGTTCAGTTCCGGACAGACTGCCGGCCTCCTTCTCAGTAAGTGCCATTTCATTACTGCCCAACACGATTCCCACACTCCATACTTTAGCGTTGACACCTTCTTTGATGTCAGCAATGGTATCACCTACTTTAACCACGGTATCGAGACACGGCACGCCCAGTTTTGTGAGATTCTCGAAAACCATATACGGAGCCGGACGTCCGGCAGGCAGCAGATTCGGAGTAGCACAATAGTCTACACGATAACCTTTAACCTCAGCCGCAGGTTGCACCACGTCCATCATTTCACGCGTATAACCGGTAGTAGAGCCTATCTTCAGTCCTTCGGCACGGAGTTTTTCCAAGGTAGGGATTACACCCGGAATAGGATCTGTGTACTCTTTCAGAGAAGCAAAAAGATATTTCTCAAACAGCCGGTTCAGTTCCACCACGTCTTCCTCCGTCCAGTCACGCTGATAGCGGGCAGTGAATTGCTCGTTCACTTCGGGCATAGTCAGCAGTTCACGAATGTGCTGAATCTTGGGCAACCCCATCGGTTTCCGGGTTTGCACGACATCAATCGTCAGCCCTTTTTCGGCAAAGGCCTTGATGAAGGCGGCCACCGGAGCGAAACATCCGTAGTCGACCGCAGTTCCGGCCCAGTCCATAATGATACATTCAATCTTTTTCATTTTATATCTATTTTTCCTTGTTTTTGAATCCGGTGCAAATGTAGGGCATAGCGGACAGAGCAAAAATGAATTTGCAGGATTCATTTCATTTATATTCTGCAGGGTTCTGCTGAAATATTAATGTAACATTCATATCATGATTATATAATCCAAAAGTCATATATTTGCAATGCAAACAACGTGTCGATATACCATGAACGAACTTGAAGAGATATACAAAAGAATAGAATACCTCCGTAACAACGGAGTGAAAATGAAGGAAATAGCCGACTGGATCAATATGGCCCCCAGTGTGTTGTCCGCACTCTATTCGAGTGTACTTCCTGCTTACCTGAATCTGCAAAAAACCAAAACACAGGAAGAGGCACTGGACGAAGCACTGGCTTTGGTGAACAATGTGTCGAAAAAACGCCTGCTTGGCAATCTGAGCGGAATGAAGGAGCGCTTGTTCGACCTGGAACCCGATCAGGAAACAAACAACATGGGAAATACGTTCCTGAAACTCCTGGAAAAAGAAATGCAGGGGTCTGTAGAAGAAGTGTATAATTATAGCGGTACGTATCTGAGTTACAGTCTCTCTTCATCGACTGACAGTCTCAAGGCAGAACCCTATCTGATCTGCGCATCAGAGAATAATGATTATGTCAAAGTAGGCATGATCAATGCTTATAAATCGGTACATTGGGGAAGCGGCATCATCAGCAATCATCAAAACTCCTATCTGATGTTCAACGAACGGGAACTGCCACAGTTTGCCATGGTCACCATTTATCTGCAACTGCCACATTATGAATATCCCAACATGCTAAAGGGATTGTATCTATGCCTGGACTACAACCACAACCCGATAGCGCGGAGAATCGTCCTGGTGAAGCAATCGGACAGCACGGATATAGACGTATTTCTGAAAATGGAAGGCAGACTGATTCCCAAAGCGGAACTGACACCGGAAGAAGAGATCTATTATAACTATACATGCCAGGAAGGCGACTACATAAAAACCTGTACAGTACCGTCACCCAAGTTGGATGAATCGGATCTGGAGAGAGAAAAGAAGATGCTGAAAATATAAAAAACTACCATTAACGATCATAAACCACGAGCTGCAAGTATCCGCGGAATAATCACGCAATCACTTGCAGCTCGTAGTTTATTTATAAGATGTTACTTCCGTCTAAAAGAAGAACCTCAGTATATCATTGAAATTTGCCCAAATCAAGAGACCGAACAACAGGATCATACCCGTCATCTGTGCATATTCCATAAATTTATCACTCGGCTTGCGGCGGGCAATGATTTCATAGAACAAGAACAGTACGTGTCCACCATCCAGTGCAGGGATAGGCAGGATGTTCATAAACGCAAGGATGATAGACAGGAAAGCGGTCATGTACCAGAACTGATGCCAGTTCCAGGTTGCAGGGAAAATACTGCCGATGGTTCCGAAACCACCCAACTGTTTGGCACCCTCCTTGGAGAAGAGATATTTCATATTACCCACATAACCTTTCAACGTCTTCACCCCCAACGCCGCACCGGCAGGGAATGATTCGAAAAAGCCATACTCCTTCTTTATAACAGGAAGAAGCTGATCTGTATACAGAATAGCCACTACCCCCATCTTGAAAGCGGAGTCAGTGACCACAGTCAGCATATCTGTCTTTCCGTCGCGTACATAAGTCAACGTGATCTGGTGCGGATCGAGGCTATCTTTCTGTAATGCTGCTGCATTCTTTCTTCGGTCAGCCATAGCCATCAGGAAGTCCGAATAAGAAATCGACTTTCCATCAAGGGCAATGATACTGTCTCCCTGTTGGATACCGGCCATTGCCGCAGGTGAATTGACCATCACACTGTCTACTACATAAGGAATGCGGAATTCAGCAAAACGAACACTGTCAGCCAACAGGCGTTGCATCATATCTTCGGGAATATACACAGAAGCCTTTTTACCCTCACGCAACACGGTCACCTCACGAGCATCGGCAATCTGGCTAAGCATATCCGGGTCATAACGTACAAAGTCAACTCCATCGGCTGACAACAGAACATCTCCATCCTGAAAGCCGACAGCCTTAGCTGTTTCATTAAACTCCATACCCAACGGTGCCTGCTGCACGGGAACGTACTGATCTCCCCATTTAAACAGAATCATCGAGTAGATGAACAAGGCCAGGAGGAAGTTGAACAACACGCCGCCTACCATAATCAACAGGCGTTGCCATGCAGGTTTGGAGCGGAACTCCCATGGTTGTTCGGGTTGTTTCATTTGCTCCGTATCCATTGACTCGTCAATCATACCGGCAATCTTGACATAACCTCCCAAAGGCAGCCAGCCGACAGCATATTCTGTCTCACTTTTTTTAGGTTTAAATTTGAATAGTGTGAACCAAGGGTCAAAGAATAAGCAAAATTTTTCTACCCGTACTTTAAACAGGCGGGCAAAGAGAAAGTGCCCCCCTTCATGAATGATGACGAGCAAAGATAAGCTCATAATCAATTGCAGGGCACGGATTAAAAATGTTTCCATCAGATTATTTACAATTTATTTATTTACAAATTAATTCACGGGCAATCCGGCGCGCTTCCGCATCGGTTGCCACATAGTCATCATAGGTAGGAGTCTGTACGAAAGATACCTGCCCCATGGTCTGTTCTATCACATCACTCATGCCGAGGAAGCTGATTTCATCACGAAGGAAAGCAGCCACTACCACTTCATTAGCCGCATTGACAATGCAGGGCATATTCCCTCCCCTATACATCGATTCGTAAGCCAAGGCCAGATTACGGAACCGCTTGGTATCGGGTTGCTCAAAAGTAAGGTTCGTACATTTCGAAAAGTCAAGCCGGTCAAAAGACGAGTTGACACGATCCGGATAAGAGAAAGCGTACTGGATAGGCAGACGCATATCCGGCATACCCAACTGGGCCTTTACGGCTCCATCCTCGAATTGTACCATCGAATGGATAACAGACTGCGGATGTACTACCACCTCTATCTGACTGGGATGTACTCCAAACAGCCATTTAGCTTCAATCACTTCAAAGCCTTTGTTCATCATCGAAGCAGAATCAATGGTGATCTTGGCTCCCATTTCCCAATTCGGATGCTTCAATGCCTGCACCTTCGTCACGGTTTTCAGCTGATCCATGGTACATGTACGGAAAGGACCACCGGAAGCAGTCAGAATTACTTTCTCGATCGGATTGCCCACCTCTCCGGCCAAACACTGAAACACGGCTGAATGTTCAGAATCGACAGGAAGAATCGGTGTACGGTATTGCTGTGCCAACTGATTAATCAGCTCTCCGGCAACAACCAGCGTCTCCTTGTTGGCAAGTGCAATCGCTTTTCCGGCACGAATGGCATTTATGGTCGGCTTCAGCCCTGCATAGCCTACCATAGCTGTCAGTACGATGTCGATAGGACCGGACTCTACAATCTGGCATAAAGCGGCAGCACCGGCGTAAACTTTAACAGGCAGATCGCTGAGGGCCTCTTTCAGTTGTACATATTTCTCTTCGTTAGCTATAACCACAGCCTCAGGCAGAAACTTACGTGCCTGAGCTATCAGGAGATCTACCTTATTATAGGCAGTCAGTGCATAAACTTCATACAGTTCGGGATGCTCCTCGATAACCTGTAAGGCCTGTGTACCGATAGAGCCCGTAGAACCTAAGATAGCTATTTGTTTTTTCTTTATCTCGTTCATTATTAGAATACAATGTATTTTTCAGGATTAACCGGCCGTCCTCTGTGCCAAAGTTCAAAATGGAGATGCGGACCGGTAGTGAGCGTTCCGCTATTCCCGACCAGAGCAATTGCTTCACCGCCTTTCACAGTATCTCCCTCACGCTTCAGCAACGAACCGCAATGTTTATAGACTGATACAAAATCCTGGTTATGCTGTACCTCGATCAGGTAACCGGTTTCGGCCGTATAAGTACTCAATATGACTGTACCGTCAAGGGTAGCCAGAACACTTTCATTGGGATTAGCGGCAATATCGGTTCCAAAATGTTTCTTCTCAGCATCAAAATGATCAGATATCATACCACGGGTCGGACGATAGAAAATCAATCCGTTCACATCGGGCTGTGCGGTAATAGAGGTCAGATTATATTTCTCGGTCTCTTCATATTGGCGACGGAAAGCTTCTTCGCGTTCGGAACGGGCTATCAACGAATCTTCACGCATAGTGGTCAGTGAATCCATTGACTGTACGGTATCCACCCGCACAGTTCCGCTGAAAATATCTTGTATATTCATGATATACATATTCTGACGGTCCACCAGCTGTTGCAAAGAATCCACCCGCAAGGCATTCTCTACAACCTGCGCACGAATATCACTGTTCATATATCCCGGCAAATAGTTGCGTAAAGGGGTGAAAGTGATAATGGCAGCAGCAAACAGGAAAAGCAGGGTCAGAACCGAAAGTAACACGGAAAGCCCGTTCAACTTGGATACATGAAGTCCCACCACCTCTTCGAGCGTATTCTCGTTGATGATAGTGAGTTTGTACTTGAACTTAATATTGTTCCAAAAAGCTTTACTGCGTTTCTTTTTCGGCATTATTATAGGATATAGCGTACAAATGTAAGCATTTCGCTTTACTTGCCGCCTGTTTCTTTATGCTATTTAACTTTCTTCATCATCGCACTCGTCCAAAGACAGCAGGCCCTCGGGCAAATCGACTGTAATGATTTTGTGTTTCTGGTCAATACCGGCTATAAATTCTTCCTGTGCCGGAATCAGCAGTTCATCTCCATCCCGGTCCACCACAAACAAAGTGTTAACGGTAGATGTATCTACGTCTGTCACCTCACCTAAAGCACCGTGGCGAACATCTTCCACCCGAAAACCCACAAAAAAGCTCCATGACAGTTCTCCCGGTTCGGCCTCTTCTACATGCTCCACCGGGAAATAGACTTCCACATTGGTAAACATCCGGGCACGTTCGGCCGTATCCACCCCTTCAAGTTTTACCAAAGCGGTAGAGTCGGACCGAAAGCGGTACTCTTCTATAAAAAAGGGAACAAAGATATCATCCAGCCGGCAAATCAGGTAATCGCAGTCCACCCGGTCAAAAATATCATCCGTAAAGGTAAACGACAATTCGCCGTGTATGCCGTGTGGCTTATTGAACAAGCCTATCTTGTATACATCTTCTCTTTTTATCATATTCGTGTAATTCTTGCACCGATAGCGTTGAGTCGACCTTCGATATTTTGATATCCGCGGTCTATCTGCTCGATATTATGAATCCGGCTGATACCTTCGGCGCTCATCGCAGCGATAAGCAAGGCGATACCGGCACGTATATCGGGAGATGTCATATTGCCACCCCGCAAAGTAAATCCATGATTATGACCGATAACGACTGCACGGTGCGGATCGCAAAGAATGATCTGGGCCCCCATATCAATTAACTTATCCACAAAGAAGAGGCGGCTTTCGAACATCTTTTGATGAATCAGCACACTCCCTTTCGCCTGGGTAGCCACTACCAACATGACACTCAACAAGTCCGGAGTCAGCCCCGGCCAGGGAGCATCGGCAATGGTCATAATAGATCCGTCGATAAAAGATTCGATTTGATAACAGTCCTGAGCCGGTACATAAATATCATCTCCTCTCTGTTCGAGCTTAATGCCCAACCGACGGAAACTTTCAGGAATAATGCCTAAATTCTCGTAAGAGACATTCTTAATGGTTATTTCGCTACGGGTCATTGCAGCCATACCGATGAAACTGCCTACTTCAATCATATCCGGCAATACGGTATGATCCGTTCCATGGAGTTCGTCCACCCCTTCAATCGTCAGCAGGTTCGAAGCTATGCCGCTGATTTTTGCTCCCATCCGGTTCAACATTTTACAAAGCTGCTGCAAATAAGGTTCACAAGCGGCATTATAAATCGTAGTCATCCCTTTGGCAAGCACGGCAGCCATCACTATATTGGCTGTTCCGGTAACAGAGGCTTCATCGAGCAGCATATAAGTACCTTTCAGCTCTTGTGCCGAAATCTCGTATACCCCACGTTCTTCATTATAAGCAAAGTCAGCTCCCAGGTTCTGGATCCCCACAAAGTGCGTATCCAATCGCCGACGACCGATTTTATCTCCGCCCGGTTTGGATATCATTGCTTTGCCAAAACGGGCAACCATCGGTCCGATCAACATCACCGATCCCCGCAGGCTGGAACATTTCTTCAGGAATTCATCGCTCTCCAGATAAGCGAGATCTACATTTTCAGCTTTAAAGCTATATGAATCGACACCTGTCTTCGCCACCGTTACTCCCATATCCCGCATCAATTGAATCAGGTTATTGACGTCCAGAATATCCGGGATGTTATTTACTGTCACTTCTTCGGCGGTAAGCAACGTAGCGCAGATAATCTGCAACACTTCGTTTTTGGCACCTTGCGGATGAATGTCCCCACTGAGCCTGTGTCCTCCTTCGATTACAAATGAAGCCATGTTTTAGGTGATTAGTGGTTAATGATTAATGATAATAATCTCCTTGCTTAGAATTTTCTTCTCTGATTATTATTTCTCTGGTTATTGTTGTTATTCGTACGCGGACGATAATTCTGGGCAATACGTTCAGACATCAAACGCAAAATCTCGTCATCCATCTGCAATTTACCTCCTGAGAATTCAGCCAGATCTTCAGCGATCTTCCGGTCGTCCACCGTATCTTTGTTCCAAGCCATATAATCTTTCTTCATGTGATTGCAGATAAGGGCTACCAGATTCTTCTTTTCGTCCCCTTCCGGAAACTCACATGCCTTTTTAATCAACACTTCCAGTGTACGGCCATAGTGGCGATAACGGATCTTAGTGCTCGGATAAGGAATCGAATCGGGTTTCGTCACCAGATTGTCCTTGCGGATAATCTCGTAAGGATAGTCTATATCCAGTTTAAAGTCTGACATAATGGCCAGATGATCCCACAACTTATGTTTGAAATCGGGTACATCTCTCAAATGAGGAAACATGTTACCCATGATATTGATAACGGTATTGGCACAACGCTGGCGTTCGGAACGGTCTTGTATAGTCAATGCAAAATCGACCATATTCTGGATACTGCGCCCATATTCGGGCAGCGGCATTCTTTTCTGTTGAGTATTATACTGCATGTAGTTAAATTTTAATTTGAAAATAGAAAATCCAAAGGGTTGAAAAGTATCAAAGTAACTTCTTGGGTTGGGAAGCCACAAACTCTTTCAGATAGAAGGGCTCAAAATAAGCCACATCTTTATAATCATTAATAGCAATCGCTTTTTCGGCAAGTGGAAACATCATCTTTGCCAATGGATGGATGCCGTCAATAAAATGCGCGTTGGGATGCGTAATCTTTTCACGGCACTTTGCTGCTCCGTTCCCGAAGAAATAAACTGGGTGCTTCTCTAAAAACTCAAGATAAGAATTTTCGTCTACAATGTCGGCTGAAATCTCACGCCTCACATTCAGCGCACGGTCGTATATAGCCGCATATACCTCCATTCTCCGGGCATCAATCATCGGACAAATCAGTGCGTCTTCGGGCAATTCGTGATAAAGCAATACCGGTACACTCAGCACCTCCAGTGTAGGGATACCGATTAACGGAACATTACGCCCGTAACAAATGCCCTTTGCCATTGAAACACCGATACGTAATCCGGTATACGATCCGGGACCGCAGCTGACGGCAACCGCATCCAACGGAATAGCATGACTATCGATGAAAGACAATGCTTCATCTACAAATACTCCCAACGAAACGGCATGTGAAGGCCCCTTAAGGTCCTCTTTCACAAAAATATTCTGCCCGTCTTCACTCACAGCTACCGAACAAACGGCGGTAGAGGTTTCAATATGTAGGATACACGACATAATAATCAGATTATTAAATTGACGCAAATTTACATGATTATTTTCAGATTACCGCACCGAGATATAAATAAAGCGCATTTCCATTCAAAATCATTGCATTAAATTAAGTTTTTGCGTACTTTAGCAGACTATTTTATACAAGCAAAAGATAAATATAACAAGTTTTAAAATTAGAGATGAAACAGGCGTGCTACTATATAATGCTGTTATTATTTGTAGAGTTGGCAGGTATCCGGACGACCGTACAAGCTACAGAACCAAGCGAAACGAAGCATTTTGCCGTTTTGTCAAATGACAGCCCGGCAGAAAAGTACAGTGACTACGGTACACCTGCAAAGGGGAAGTTCCTTTCCGACAGTTGTTACCTGTCACTCACTCAAGCACAAAAAGAAAAAGCACTCGCACGGCATGACTCACTAATCCGCAGCATAGAAGCAGGAAAAGCTCCGGAAAACATCAACATCGTCGAAATTTACCAGAACAGAGGGCATCTGTTGCGTTGTCTTCACCGATATAAAGAGGCTTGCGCAGCCTACGACCGATCAATGATCGTTTCCGACTCACTAATTAAGAAAGAGTATGGTGCACAGGTCGACTCCCTCCGCCAGAAACATGATGTAAATACATTATTACTTGAAAAAATAAATTTGCAGTCAGAAAAGCGTCAGGTAGCTTTCATCTTTGCTCTATGCATCTTGTTTATAGCTATCTGCATCAGCTTATATTACTACCAGACACTGGCCAAGACTCAAAAACTTCAGAAAGAGGTATTGCAACAGAGCATCAAAGCACAGGAGAGCGAAGAGGTGAAAGCATCTTTTATCAAATCCATCTGTCACGAAATACGTACACCGCTCAATTCTATCAACGGCTTCTCCGAAATATTAAGCGATGATTTCTCTACTCCCGAAGAACAAAAGGATTACCAGCTTATTATTCAGGAAAACACCCGTCTGCTCACCTCACTGCTCCATAGCCTGGTAGAAGTGGCCAATCTGGATAGCCTGACAGCAAGTCTCACACTGAAACCTATAGAAATAAACCACTATTGCCGTCTCGAAATGCAATATCTGGAAGAAACGGAAGGAAAACCGGAAATAGATTATCAACTCAATTTACCGGAGAACGATTATAAAGTCTATGCCCACCCGCAATATCTCAGCTTATTGCTCCGGGCTTTGCTGAACAACGCCAATAAGTTTACGACTCAGGGGTTCATCAATCTCAGTTGCCGGAAAGACAGCAGACGGAAGATGCTGATGGTCAGTGTTACAGATACGGGATGTGGAGTACCGACGGGCAAGCACGAATATGTTTTCCGGCGCTTCACCAAACTGGATACTTTCAGGCAAGGAAGCGGATTGGGACTTTACCTTTGTAAACTGATCATCAGGCACATGCAAGGAGATATCTACATTGACAAGACGTATACGAAAGGATCCCGCTTTATATTTACCCTACCGATGGAGAACGCTAAGAAATGAAAAAGAAATACTACATCTGGATTATATTGCTATTCATTGTAACAATATCCCAAGCCGCCCCTTCGATCAAGGACAGTTTACAAAACATACTGCAAAAAACGAAAGAGCCTACTCAACGTGCCGAATTACTAATCAATATATTAGACCTGTCCGATTCCTCACCCGATGAATTGGAAATCGCCCGGAAACTTTATTCCGAAGGGAAGAAAGCGGACGATAAAATGGCCATCGGCGCATCTCTCAGCACACTCACCATTCACTATATGCAGGATCCGGAAAAGAAAGATTCACTTACCCTTCTGCTGAACGAAGCAGAAAAGTTGCTGGAAAACTCAGATGAAGAGGGACTTGCCACCTATTACAAAATGACTTATAAAGCCCGGCTCCTGCAACTTGCTCCCCGGGAAGAAAGGGTAAAAGTCTGCAACCGGATACAGCAGGAACTGAACGACCGGAAAGAGTCGGAAACGCCTTATGAAAAGGCCGAACGTCTATTCCTCACCGGAGTGATCCATTATCTGTTAATGGCTATGACCGAAAATATAGATTATAAAAACGCCCTTCCCTATTGGGAAGAAGGATGGAATTTGGCAGAGGGTTTTCCACCTACTGCCCGCAAAAACTTTACAGGCAATCTATATATCATGCTAAGCGTGAGTTACCGCAGCCTGAAAGACAGCAAACGCCTGATGGAAGTATCTAACCAGTACTTGCAAAGACTGGATGAATATTTCAGCCGGGAAGATGTAATCCGCCGGCGCCCTTACTTCTACAAAAACAGTTTATATGTGCTGTGCTACCAGCAACTGATGCTAAACCATCAATTGATAGGGCGACAGAAAGCACATGAATATTATCTGCGTTATTGTAACTACGTCCGTCACGGAAAAGGAGATGCCCTGTTACGCAATAAACTTTTTTTCTACGATTTAAGTCAAAGTTATTTCAGTAGTCTGGGCGAATATCCACAAGCACTCGCCTTTTGTGATTCACTGATCCAGATGGTAGAAACCGGTAAGGCTATCAATACGGCCTCAGTGACGCACTATAAGACCAAAGCCAAATTACTCCGGGAAATGGGACGTGCCGAAGAATCCTGTCAGGTTTACGACCGGGCTATGTTTCTGGCCGATTCACTGACCCGTAAAGAACAACTCGGCGAACTTGGAGAAATACAGGTAAAAAATGAAGTCGCACAACTGGAACTGGAAAAAGCGGACATTATTACCCGAATCAGGAACATTGCTTTTTACAGTACCATCCTACTGACTTTCGTTGTCATCGGCTTTACTGTTTATCTTTCAATCAACCTGAAACGTACCCGCAAACTACAAAAAGAGTTGCTGTGCCAGACCCAAAAGGCTCAGGAAAGCGAACGAATGCAATCGAACTTCATCCGGTCGATGTATAACGATGTACACATTCCTCTCAATCACATCAACAAACAGACTCAACTGATAGTAGGCACTTCACTTTCGTCCACCCAAAAGGCAGAATGTTCGGAACAGATAAAAGAGAGTTGCCAGCAATTGACTTCGCTATTGGATGAAATGCTCGAAAAGGCCTACCACGAAAGTTCGGCAGAAGCAAAAGATGCTCCGCCGGACCACGGCTCTTTCATTTAACAACCGTCTTCCTCCCTTGTCTCCCCCCCACAAAACCCTCCATTCGCACACAGCGATGCGGAAGCAGTGCTTCGTTGTTTCTTTTTTAAGAAA
>ERZ831773.73-NODE-73-length-138480-cov-307.281654_pt1 | contig 138480 bp, 128 predicted proteins | sample MGYA00519696_ERZ831773 | MGnify/ENA primary metagenome ERZ831773 (study PRJEB31850, sample SAMEA3708720) | human gut metagenome | biome: human gut; feature: human-associated habitat; material: faeces | place: China | collected 2014 ...
GTATATGACAAGTTCGACACGCTACCCGGAAAGTTGCATCTGTGCTGCTGGGCACACGTCAGGCGCAACTTTGTGGAAGCGGAAGGAAATGACCCTCCCAGAGCAAGGCATGCACTTGGACAAATAGGCGGACTGTATGCCGTGGAGGAGAAAATCAGAATGGAACATCTGGAAGGGGAGGCGGTGGTAAAGCTTCGCCGGGAAAAATCGTACCCTATTATCAAAGAACTGGAAAAATGGTGCAAGGAGGAATATGGACATACGGTCGATAAATCGCCTATTGCCAAGGCCATGTTCTATATGTACACACGCTTTGAACAACTGTCCGGATATGTCAATGACGCACAGTTCTGCATTGACAATAATCCGGTGGAGCGTTCTATAAGGCCGTTGACTTTAAACAGAAAAAATACGCTCTTCTCCGGATCACATGAGGCAGCACATGCAGCGGCAATTTTCTTTTCACTGATGGGATGCTGTAGGGAAAATAAGGTGAACCCAAAACTATGGATGCAGGACGTGCTGATTAGGGTACAGGAGAAAGAAAGAGAAGAGAAAAACGATTACACCGATTTACTGCCATTTAATTGGAAAGGATAAACAGGAAAGCTATAATAAAGTCAAAAGCCAGACATGCTTCGTCTGGCTTTTGACTTTATTATAACTTGGAGAGAAACACGCACGAGGCCGAATGCTTACTTTTTATTTGATAGTATTATCTTAAGATTGGTGATATATGCTTATAAGAACATCTAAGCCATATCTTATTAGAGTTTATATCTAATAGTTGATTAAAGCTATCTTTGGAATATCTTTGAAGTATAAAAAGCTTGTTGCAATATTCTTCACACCCATAGACCGGTGCTTGCAGCACCGGATTAACTCCGGATTAACTCCAGTTGAGTTTGAAACTTTAATGATTACATTTAAGGGACATTTACTGAATGTCTCTTTTTAAACTTGGAACCGTAGATCTGACTTATGTAAAAGTAAAAATAAATATTTCAATAGAATATTATTTGTTTCTATAATAGAATATCATCTGTTGTAATTTCTGACCCGAATATTTTTAATGTATATATTTGTTTATCAGCGTTATAAAATTTGAATATATTCGAGGCTGAGAAATAAAAAAATATTATTCAGACATCAAATATTTATGATTTTGACGGATTTTATAGAGAAAATCTCAAAAATACATCGGGGGACATAATTTTGTCCCCCGATGCCACTATAGAGGACAAACTGGGGACAAAAATGAGGAAAACATATGCTAAAAAGAGAAAATATGGTTCTCAAAACAGCTTATTTTCCATCTATATAAGTCATTTTCTATCAGAAAATTATAGGTTTTGACTGTATAACTATCTGATAATCAGATAGTTAGCTATTTGCCGATGCAAAAGTTTTGAAATATATTTTGCAATGTTTCTTCCGAGGTTATACCTCCTTCTGCAACAATCTCACTTAGTTCGTGGATACATTGTCTTAAATCCTCACTTACCAAATCTCCTGATAATTCCAATTGCAATCCTTCCTGTACTCTATGAATAGAATCCAATGCTCGTGTTAATGCTTCGTAATGGCGTACATTTGTAATGATAATATCGTTTTGGTTGACTTCCGGTAAGGCAGCTGCCTGTACTAACTTCTTTTCCAGGATCGTTATATTTTCCCTTTTCTTTGCTGAGATAAATAGTTTTTCCACTTTCATGTCAGCAAATATGGCTGACAACTCTTCTTTTTGTGTTGCTAGTAACAGATCTGACTTATTAAATAAAATAATCATCTTTTTCCCTTCGCAGTGTGGAAGAATGTCGGCTTTTAATTCTTCGAACCGCCTTTGGGCATCTGTAGAGTCTATCATCCATAAAATGACATATGCTTGGTCCATCTTTTGGAAAGTACGTTCTATCCCTAGATTTTCTATTGTATCGTTCGTTTGACGGATTCCAGCTGTATCAATAAATCGGAATGTGACACCTTGTAAATTGATCGTATCCTCTATTACGTCACGGGTTGTTCCATGGATATCACTGACAATGGCTTTTTCTTCATTCAGCAACGCATTCAGTAAGGTAGATTTTCCGGCATTCGTTTCTCCGATAATTGCTACAGGAATGCCATTCTTGATTGCGTTTCCTACACTGAAAGAATGAGCTAGCCGGGCAATAACTTGTTCGATATGGGTAGCTAGACTGCTCAGTTCGTCACGATTGGCGAATTCTAGTTCTTCATGATCACTGAAATCCAGTTCTAATTCCATTAACGAAGTGAAATGAAGTAATTGGTTACGCAGGTTAGAAAGTTCTTTACTGAATCCTCCGCGCATCTGGCTCATGGCTAGGCGATGGGTGGAGGCAGACGATGAGGCTATCAGATCGGCCACAGCTTCGGCTTGGCTCAAGTCCATTTTTCCGTTTAGAAAAGCACGTTGGGTGTATTCACCTGGTAGAGCGGCACGACATCCATTATAGATCAGGAGTTGTATAACTTGCTGCAGGATATAAGATGAACCGTGACACATGATTTCCGTACTGTCTTCACCGGTATAAGAATGGGGGGCGCGGAACAAGGAAATTAAAACTTCGTCAATTACTTCTTCTGCAGAAGAAGTAATTGACGAAGTTTTTTGTAACGTTTCACTTTTTTCTTGCGGAATTTCACTTGTTTGTTGGAAAAGTGTATTATTAATTTTTCGCTTTGGGGAACAAATCTTTCCGAAAGTAAGAGTATATGGTGCCCGTTCTGTCAGTGGCTTGCCTGTGGCGGGTGTAAATATGCGTGACGTTATTTCAATCGCTTTTGGGCCAGATACACGAATTATTCCGATGGCTCCTCCCTGGGCGGTGGCAATGGCACAGATTGTATCTTGGTTTATCATTTTCATTTGGTTAATAATATAATGTTTTAGCTACAATGGCTGTTACTTCTTCTAAATAACGGCGGTCTGTTTCATCAAAAAAGTTTAATAGATTACTGTCAATATCCAATACTCCCTTTACTTGTCCATTAGCAAGAATAGGAACAACAATTTCAGAGCGGGAAAGAGAACTGCAGGCTATATGTCCGGGGAATTGTTCTACATTGGGCACTATCAAGGTTCGGGCTTCTGCCCATGAGGTCCCACATACTCCCTTTCCTTTATGGATGCGATAACAGGCGGTGCTTCCCTGAAAAGGTCCTAAAATAAGTTGGTCGTCTTTAACCAGATAGAAACCTACCCAAAAAAAGCCGAAGGCTTCCCGAAGAGCAGCAGCAGTATTGGCCAAAACACTTATTTCTTCTTTTTCATCTGATATTAAAAGTTCAAACTGAGGGAGGAAAAGACGGTAACGTTCTACTTTATTACTAGTTGTTTGTTTGAAACTGGTTTCCATATTTTTATTTGTTTTATGAGGGGACATCTTGTTGTTTTTTTACAAAAAATGGTCTTCTATGAAGCGATGTCCCCTGTTAGGTAAAAAGAGTTGGCTTATTCTGTAAAAAATCTGTTTATGCCAATCTTCTTCTGGATGATAATAAGAATAAGTATTGATAGATGATCCGGTGAATCTTATCCATATTATATAGACACCTAAATTGGGAATTATATTCTTTCCAAGACTTTTTCTATCAAACCATCAATAGAGTTTTTATAGCCGGTATTGGCTTCCTTTATTAGTCGGTTGGCAATCACCATACATACAGTCATGGCTTTGTGTCCCATCAGGCGTGCTAATCCGGCAAGGGCGGAACTTTCCATTTCAAAGTTAGTGATGCGATAGTCATTGTATTCAAATTTCTCAATCTTTTCATTCTGTTTAGGATCGGCCAATGGGATACGGAGTTCTCGTCCTTGCGGACCAAAAAAACCTCCTGCGGCGATAGTTACGCCACGGACCATATCATTTTGCGCAATGCGGTCTATTAATTCCCGGTCGGCATCAATAACGTATGGGTGGGCGATGCATACATTACCTTCCCACCCCATGTAATCTATAAAAGCTTGTTCTAATTTCAGATCGCAAACCTCATTGCGTCCGGCGTAGAAATTAAGCAGTCCGTCAAAACCGATAGACTTTTCAGAACAAACATAGGTACCAACAGGAGTATAAGGCTGTAATCCGCCACATGTACCGATACGTACTAATTCCAATTGGCGCAAGTGGTCTTTTTCATAACGGGTATTGAAATCAATATTGGCCAAAGCATCTAATTCATTCATCACAATGTCTATATTGTCACAACCTATACCGGTGGAAACTACGGTGAGACGTTTTCCTTTATAAGTACCGGTAATGGTCTTGAACTCACGGCTTTCTATTTCACATTCTTTAGTATCGAAATGAGAAGCTACTAATGCTACACGCCCGGGGTCACCTACTAGAATTATTTTATTTGCCAACTGTTCAGGTTTGATATGAAGGTGGAAGATAGAGCCGTCGGGATTGATAATCAACTCAGATTCTGCATAATATTTTTTCATAATCTTTATTTTTGTGGTTAATGGCCAGTATAATTAATGTTATATTTCTTGTCTTTTTAATGAGTATGCAAACAGATTATTTCCTAGATGTAGATGTTACGGATTTATAAACTTTCATTGATATTAGCATTATCAAGAGAAAAACAGTTCCATTCGCATCCAAGAAAAATATATTAATCGTTGAATACTAGTTTTATTTACTTAATGGCTCATTACCGAAAGTTGTTTCGGGTTTTGCAATATTTTCACGCATGGAGGTATCTGCTTGTATATTCTTCATGCGGTAATAGTCCATAATACCTAGGTTGCCACTACGGAATGCTTCCGCCATGGCCTTGGGCACTTCGGCCTCTGCCTGAATTACATTCGCGCGTGCCTCTTCTGCTTTGGCTTTCATTTCCTGTTCCAAGGCGACGGCCATTGCACGGCGTTCTTCTGCTTTGGCTTGTGCAATATTCTTGTCGGCATTGGCCTGGTCTATTTGTAAAGCAGCTCCAATATTTCTGCCTATATCAATATCAGCTATATCAATAGACAGGATTTCGAAAGCCGTACCGGCATCTAAGCCCTTGCGGAGTACTAATTTAGAGATAGAATCAGGATTTTCCAATACGGATTTGTGATTTTCGGACGATCCGATAGAGGACACGATACCTTCACCAACACGTGCTAGAATCGTGTCTTCTCCAGCACCTCCTACTAATTGGCGGATATTGGCGCGTACGGTGACACGAGCTTTAGCTATAAGCTGTATGCCGTCTTTGGCTACAGCGGTAACGGGAGGGGTGTCAATAACCTTAGGGTTCACTGACATTTGCACGGCTTCGAATACGTCACGACCGGCTAGGTCAATACCAGTTGCCATTTGGAAAGACAGTTCGATATTGGCTTTGGACGCGGATACTAGTGCGTGCACTACTTTTTCCACATGCCCGCCTGCCATATAATGAGCTTCCAATTCATCTCGGGTTATGTTGCTTAAGCCGGCTTTGTGTGCTTCAATCATTGCCGGGACAATGACATAAGGAGGGACATTACGGATGCGCATTAAGAATAATTGCACCAATGAGATGCGTACCCCCGAAACTTTGGCAGACAGCCAGAGGAAAAATGGTACATAATGAAAGAATAGTACCACGAAAATAATTCCACCTCCTATAAGGATGAAAGGAAGATAGTTGGGTTCGATCATAATAATCAGTTGTTTAAAAGTAAATATTTATATTTGAACAGCTCAATATCAAGTTTTTGCTGTTTTCACTATTGTCTAAAATATGCTTGAATGAGAATGTCAATCAAGAAACCTGATAAATTCGTATTTGTAAGTCATTTCTCTATCATTGGTTGAATTTGCGTACAATCACCGTTCCTTCAACCATTCTTTCTACATAAATGGGAGTATTCTCATCAATCAAACCATCGGCAGAGCGCACTTCGATGATGTGTCCGTTAAAGTTTGCATTGCCTATCAGTGCAAGGCGGGTTATTGCTATGCCTTTGTCTCCGATGCGGATATGGGTTCCTTTTAGGGGATCGATTTTATAATCCAGTGTTTTCTTCAAAGAAAGCTTGTCCATGGTTTTTGAGTGCATAAACCAAACGATAATGGCTATGCAACTTAGGACGGATGCTATCAAAGTAATGAATCCTGCTATCGGTCCTAATGTGTCGAAAGCGTAATAGTTGGCATATAGCAGGCAGATGGCTGATGCTATTCCGGCTATACTGATGCCGGGAATAAGGAAAACCTCTACAATAAAGAGAAGTAGTCCTGCCAAGATGAGCGATACGATAATAAATACTTCCATAAATATCTTTGTATTAGTGTTTCAACTTCTTTATTTCTTCGTTGCGGACACTGATATCCAGTTGGGCCATTTCTTTCAGAAGTTGTTCAGTACGTTTTTCCAATTCCAAAATGGCGGGTGTCAGATTCTTCTTTCGTGCACTGTTCCCTTGGGCATATTGTTCGCGCTTGTCATCCAAATTTTTCTTCAGGTTGTCATAATCCTTCTGCTTTTGTATTCTTTGCTGGTAAAGTTTGCGTGCTTCGGCAGAGCGGAAGTCGTTCAATGTGTGGTAAACGGCAGAATCATCTATTATCAAGGTGAAGTCTTTTTGTTGTTCTCCGGATTCTTTGGCATACATTATGGCTGCCAGGCGTTGCTTGCCGGTTCGTACTTTCTCTTCATCTTTCCAAGTGGTATGGATAGAGCGCAGGCTGGCTGCATTTATGATGATCTGTTCGTCTGTACTTTCATAATTGTATACTTCTTTTGAAGAGTTCGGTACAAACACATAGATACAGACTTTGTTATCAGGCTGATAGCGGTCTGAAGCAAACCAGCCGATATTGTTGAATTCATCAATGGCATACATATAGTCATTGGCGGGAGAGTTAAATGGCATTCCTATATTATCGGGACGAAGATAATTGCTATTTTCCGAATCATAGCGAGTTACAAAAATATCGTATCCTCCCAAAGAGCCTTCTCCATCCGATGCATAATACAAGGTAATGCCATCTGACATTAAGAAGGGATAGTTTACATTTCCCTGTTCATTAAGGGACGTGAGGGGTTCGGGCTCGCTCCAGCCGTCCAACAGACGGATACGGGAGTACAGTTGCATCTTGCCGTCTGTGCTTTGGTTTCCGTAGAGTACTTTATTGCCCATTTCGGTCTGATAGACAGTCCCGGATATCGCAGGATCGTGATAGAGTGCCCCCGACTCTCTACTGATTTTATATGCTTTTAGAAAATCATTTTTATCGACTACAAAGCTGTCTATTACAGTAATGTTTTCCACTCCTTTTATCATACGGGCTGCTTGCTTTATTTGTTCCAGCTCTGCTTCAGCCATTTCGGTAGGGCGTTTTTTCTTTTCCAACCATTCTATGTGTTGTTCGTAGTTATCTACGGCATCGTCAAACCGATAGATGTCATAATATAGTTTTCCTAAGTAGCGGTATGCGTCAATGACTTTGCGGGCGGCGCTTTTTTCAAGGTAGGGCTGTGCTTCTTTTTTTTCTCCTGTTTCATAACAACATGCGCCATACCAATAATTATAATTGGCGTTAGAAGGGGCTTGTTTTACCAGCTTTTGGAAAGCAGGTTTGGCTTGTTCAAATTCTCCGTTCAGGAAAAGTTGTTTGGCTTGCGCCAAGCTTTGTGCCGCAGCATTGCCTGCGCAGCATAAAGTAAATAAACCAATGATATATTTTTTGTACATAGTTAGTTTATAATCCGTATTATTTAGATTCAAAAATACAAATATTAATTGGAATTCTCATGCTTCACATAATTCTATTTTGTTAAATCTTCCATAAATCATTCTTTTCATGTACTTTTGTGCCCTATTTTTAAAGAAGATGTATGGCACAATTTACGGAAGACGAGAAAATAATGCGAAGGTTGGAGCAACGCTTTAACAAGGGGGTGGTAAAGTATCGCTTGATTGAGGATGGTGATAAAATTTTGATAGGTCTTTCTGGTGGGAAGGATTCTTTGGCTCTGTTGGAGCTATTGGCAAGGCGTTCACGTATTTTGAAACCGAAATTTACAGTGATAGCTGTGCATGTAGGCATGACAAATATTCCTTATCAATCTGATTTGGAATATCTGAAAGGCTACTCAGAGGATTTAGGGGTGCCGTTTGTGCATTATGAAACTTTTTTTGATCCGAGTACCGACACTCGGAAGTCTCCTTGTTTCCTTTGTTCTTGGAATCGGAGAAAAGCTTTGTTCACGGTGGCAAAGGAGCAGGGGTGCAATAAGATTGCTTTAGGACATCATATGGATGATATCTTGGAAACTTTGTTGATGAATATTACTTTTCAGGGAGCCTTCAGTACAATGCCTCCTAAATTAGTGATGCGTAAATTTGAGATGACAATTATTCGTCCGATGTGCTTGGTACATGAAGCGGATTTAATTGAAATGGCACGTATCCGCGGTTTTCGTAAACAGATCAAAGATTGTCCTTATGAAAGTTTGTCGAATCGTTCAAATATGAAAGAGGTTTTATATTCTCTAGAAAAAATGAATCCTGAAGCACGGTATAGTTTGTGGAAATGCATGACAAATATTCAGGAAGAATTGTTGCCTGGGATGAATGAACACGATTTATAGTGGATATGGTTGTTTTGTTATTAGGGGATATAACGAAACTGCTTATAGTTAGTTGTTTGTACTTGTGTGCAGCTTAACCAACTATCAATATTATTAATGTATTTAGATGAGGAAGAATGTTATAAAGTTATCCTTCCTGTTGTTTGTTGTGCCGGATACAAGGTGATGTACATGTCTGGTTTGTTGGGGAAAGTGTAGAAATATTCTACAATGAAAATGTGGATCTTTTTCTTTGAAAATAGCTTATTCTTAATGTATTTAATTGATAATCAAAGCCTGTCTTGTTTTGGCATAGGCTTTGTTTTCTCTTTGTCATAAGAATAACCATTTAAATATATTAGGATATGAGAAAGTTTTTTGTTGTGTTAGTATGGGTAATGGGATTAGGACTTGCAGCGTTGTTTGCAAAAGATATAGTACGTGGAGTGAAGAATGTGATTGCGATAAATCATTTTACCCCTGTTGAGGTGAATAATGCTCCAACAGGATGGCATCAAGACTTGTGTTGTTATCTTAATTAATTTGCCGTCATAGAGATTTTGTTCATAATTGAAATTGGAAACAACTGTTTTTTATGGCAGCTGTTTCCAATTTATTTGTATTCAGTTGTCCTTATACTCTTTTCGCCAAGTGATTTTTGTACACTAGCCTAGGACAAATGTAAAATAGTAAAGGGGATTGGATGAATAGTTATTAATGAATGTTTTTAATGTCATCCTGTACTATCTGATCCATTTCTTTCATTAGTTTTTTGGGATTCTTTTTAGGGGAGAGTCCTTTATCTTTTTCTTCATGCAAAAGATCTGTTTCAGTTATGTTCTCACTCCAGTCTTCGAACATATTTGTTGCCGGTTGTCCTGATAATGTTACATTCTCTTCTGCAATAGGGACATTTCTCTCAATAATTTTTTCCATAATCTAATCTATTTATTGTTTCCTAGATGACAAATACGGGTAGAAATGGTTTAATGATTTAATAAAGTTTGAAGTTTGTGATAAATAGAAAGTTCTTGAACAAGCTAGCAAGACTTTATTTGCGGGCAATGTTTTATTTCTTTTTTTAAATGACTTTGCCTTGTAAAGAGTGCTTCTCTGTCCTTTCAATTGAAAAACAAGTTTTTAAAAAGCGGTTTTTTCGGTCTGTTTGAGGTTCATCTGCAAAATCGTGGGGAAGGACTTTGGTTCTTGAAGGATTGTTTTGTTCTCTGATAGCTTTCAGAAATGTTCTTGACGTATCAGTTTTTCTCTTGAGGAAGTTCAGATGTTTATGCCCTCATGTCCTCACTGTCTGTATAACAGACTAATTATAAACAACTTATATGCATATAGTAAAAATATTTGTTCTCACTTATGCTCTCATGCTCTCATAGTGTTCTAAAATATGTTTTCGTGTAACATGCTTGTCCTCAGTTATATACATATATTGTGGGCTATTTCAGGCTTGATAGGGAGTAGGGTGTTTTCAGGCTTTTTTCTCGCAAGAAGTGTGCATAAGGGGGGGGATTTCTATAGAATGACGGTTTACAAAGTTCCGGTAACGGTAAAAAAGATCAAGACGTTTTTAAAAAACGCCCTTGTCTTTGATATGGAATTTTATTTTGGACATATAATTATACATACATACGTCCGCACAAGTCTGTACGTATGTATAACTATATGGGAATATACGTGTACAAACATGTTTTCTGATGCGGGAAAAACATACTTTGGCATTCCCTATATTTTTGCAAGCAATCTTACTTTGGTTTTTGCCTTTTTCATTTTTAGCAGTGACACTTTTTTTGGGGGGGCTAACAAGGATAAAATAAAAAAGGCTATCTTCCCAGGTAGCTTATTTTTACCACCTAACTTGCTGAATATCAAATGTAAACTAAGGTGGCTGAGTCGAAAAATCGCATATTAGCCTACATGAATACAATTAATAATCAAATTTTCGCAAAGATGGATGTATATAGTTTACAACTTCTAAAAGGTTAGAAATGAATTATTTCTGAAAATCCCCCTATACAGAGCAAATTTCCTTCCTTGTCACTTCTGTAAAAAACTACATAATCTATTAATATTGAGCATTTCATCTCAATGCAATAGTTTTATAGTGAAACTCCAATAGCTGTACTATACCTCATCTGTCTTTGGGTGACAAAATAGAGCAAAACGCCCTATATTTGTCACTCCTTGCAAATATAGCTATTTTCCATGATTCAGTGCATTTATCTCATGATATTTTTCGCATAGGGCAATCAAACATAGGAAAATCGACCTTCTAAATCCTTATACTCCATTCTTGTTTTCAGGTTATCGAATTTGTATATAAACATCTTGTTAACCGGAACTTGATGTTAGGAATCAATCTTCCATATACAAACAAATGTATTTATTTGTTAAATATTCGTGCTATCAAGCAATAATTTCTGCATTCTAAAAAATAACTTTCAATCATCTGCTATCTTTGCTGATATATTATAATTCAAATAAAAATAACGATGAAAGAACTTTTAGAAAAAATGCAGGACACTTATGAAACGTTTAAAGCAAATGCTACGCTTCAATTGGAAAAACAGAATAAGGCTGCCGGGACTCGTGCCCGTAAGGATTCTTTAATATTGGAAAAACTGGCTAAAGAGTTCCGTAAAGCATCTTTGGAGGCAAGTAAAAAATAGTTTTCTTTCTGAGTAAAGAATAAAGCTGTCACAATTTATGTTGGTTGCTTACTTTTTTATTTATGAAAGATAAAAAATAACTCAGAACTTCTTTTGCATATATTTAAAGACTGATAAGACTACATTGATTGTTGGATTTCGTTTTTATTTATATTTTGCAAAAGAAAAAAAATAATAGAAAGCGTTAGCTTTTGTCATGCACCGAAATCTGGTAAATTTCATTCATCCGCAAGACAAACGGTTTTCGCCTATGCTTTGGCGTGGGCTTAACTTGTTTGCGGATAGGTTTTACCAGAACCTCGGTGCGACAGTTATGTCCCACGTTTTCTTTTGATTATAAAAATGCTTGACGGGACTTCAGGCCAAGAATTAGAGTATTATGAAAAGTACATTATTAAATGAACTTATGAAGATTCCCAAAGATGCCACTTTGATAACAATACAAGGTGTGGAGATGCAAGTTATAGATAAAGATGAAGCTGTGCGTTTATTAGACTCCGATCCGAATGACAGCAATATTCATGAATGCATATTAAGTAACGGTCATTTCTTGTTTCAAACAGAAAATAGAACCCTCGTTTCTTTGTATAAAGTGCTATAAGTATCAGAATAACACACAAATCCTATTCCTCTTCTATTCTTAAAAACTCTTGGACGGAGAAATGCCTGAATATTATGGGTAACTAATTGTATTATGACGATATTCTTTATGATGTTATATACGATTTATCTCATACAACTTTTTAATTAGATTAAAATGCCGAATCCACGAAAAAACTTTTCCCCGTCTATTAAAGAGGTTCTGACACTTTTCATTAGATATTGAGTACCTACAACACAACAAAGACAATAATCACTTTCTAAAATCTTACCTTATAAACATTCTCAATAAACTCTATTCGATAGTTGGCGCTACTCTTTCGATACAAATAGTATCAAAGTATGAAGCTAACACTCAATCGCAAATTCAGAGGCTCGACCTATACAATAGGCGACTTGTCCATCAACGGTAAATTTTTCTGTAACACCATCGAAGATACCGTAAGAGAACTTCCGGCTGTTTGCCCTAATACCCCTAATGGCTGTTCTTGTACTTGTAAGGAAAAGATCTATGCCAGAACTGCCATTCCCGCTGGGACATATAAAGTCACTCTTCAGTACAGTCCCAAGTATAAGAAAAAGATGCCGTATCTGCACGATGTGCCCCATTTCCTCGGTATCCTGATTCATTCCGGCAATACCGAATCTGATTCTGCCGGCTGCATCATCGTGGGAAATAACACGGTTAAAGGGAAAGTGTTGGAATCCCGTGCTACTTTCCAGAAATTATATTCCATACTTGAGTCCGAAACCGATATAACCATTCAAATCGTATAAGGAATGGCGGTCAACAGGCTCAAACCGCCTAAAAACCTGCATATCGAGTTTAAACCGTCACCACGACAATATGAACTGTGGAAGTTGTTGCAGCCTAATTATTGCCCCCACTGCGGTGGAGAAATAGAGCAAATCCTTGTCGGTTACGACCCGCAAAGGAATCCGCAGTATAAGCCGCAATGTAAGCAATGTAGGTCGCAAAATCTTCCACAGTTGATATTGGGTGGCGGAGCGGCAGGTGGCGGAAAGTCTTTTATCGGTAGCGTATGGTTGGTATCCTCGTGTATCCGGTTTGAGAATATTCGTGCGGTCGTAGCCCGTAAAACACTCAAATCATTGAAGGAATCGACCTGGAATACCATTAAGTCGATACTGAAAGATTGGGGACTTAAAGAGGATATAAATTACAAGATAAACAATCTCGAAGGCACACTCACATTCTGGAATGATTCGGTTATTATCATGAAAGAGATGGCAGATATCCCCAGCGACCCGAACTTCGAACGTTTTGGTTCGTCCGAATATACCATTGCTATGGTGGACGAGGTATCGGAGATTTCCGAACGGGCTGTCGAGGTGCTATTTTCCCGTCTCCGTTGGAGAACCCACGAAACGTTTAAGACGCCACGAATGTTGCTCACGACCAATCCGACGATTAACTGGGTGCGCTCCCGTTTTGTACAAGACGAGAATGGTGAAAAAGTTATTTGCCGTGAAGGTGAATCCTATATTCCGTTTTCCGTATTTGATAATCCGAATATTGCTTTTCGTCAGGTTTACGAGGCTGCATTGAACAAAATTCGGGATCAGGCCACCAAGGAACGCTTGCTTTATGGCAACTGGGACTTTGTGGAAGCTAACGATATGGCCATTTATCGCAGTTTTGATGGTTCCAGGCATCTTGTTACCGGGCTGAAAGAAAAAGTATATGATCCTACCAAACCGCTTGTTACGGTTTGGGATTTTAACGTCGCTCCCCAAATGTCCGTGCTTTCCTCACAGATAGACTACGACAACAAGAAGGTATATATACTTGAGGAAATACTCGGTAAGCCGGAGGAAAAAGAAAATAACACACCTGCATTGGCACGAAAAGTACGTTTGAAACTTTACCGTGACAAACATATCGGCGGAGTGGATGTAACAGGAGATCCATCCGGATTGCAGCGCTCCACCACTAACGAGGACGGAATTAACAACTACACCATCATTACGGACACTTTTGGTAAAGGAGTTCTACGCCCGAAAGTAAAACTTTTACGAAAGCAGCCTCCGCAGGCGACACGCTGTGAGTTTGTAAACGAGGTGTTCGATGGTTACAACGGCTGGGAAATACAGATAGACATCAAATGTCGGAAGCTCACACAGGATTTGATTTATCAGCTCCGCAACGAGGACGGTTCCAAGAATAAACAGAAGACTACCGATCCGAAAACCGGTGTAAAGTACGAGCGTTACGGTCATTTGTCCGACTGCCTTGACTATCTGCTATGTTATTATCTGCGCGACAGTTGGTACAAGTTTAAGAGTGGCGGAGACGGAAACGGATATGTGGTTTCTACCTCGGTTATTCAGGAAGGATTTTCATATTAACAACGAAATAAGAATATGTATAGACGGTTTCTCAATAACAACGATTATTTGGGTATCATCACTCAAGAAGCCCTTGCGCAGCTTACACGGGGCAATGACGGGCGATTTGTCCAGGCTGAAGAATCGGCAGAAATAAGTATCGTGGAATATCTCTCGGAGAATTACGAAGTGGAGAAAGAGCTCGCCAAAGGAAAATATATCGCCGACTATGACCGGCGCATTACTTATCCGGTGGGAGTGCATATCTACTTTGAAGGACAAATTCATGAAGTGATACGTTCCATCAGTGGTTATCGCAAGCCGTCAACAGTTATTTATTGGGAAGAGTGCTCCGATATCAATACAGATATAGCACAGGTAATAAATTATTCCCAGTTTAATACCTATTATCCAGGCGATAAGGTGAATTGTAATGGAGTTGTCTATACATGTCTTTCAGAGAATGGCTACAAGTTCGATGATATTCGTATTCCGATGGTTACCGGCTGGATAGAGATGGAAACATCCTTATGGCAGCCTGTTGAATATCCGTTATGGAGTGTGGTCGAATACGATGGAGGATTCTATACATTGATGACTTTTAATAATTTCGATTATAATCTTGATCCTATGAAATCCGATTGTTGGGGAGCTATCGCAGATTATGATCCGAAATACAATGCCTATGAGCTTTCAGAACACGAATATATTGTCTTCGACGGACATGTATTCTATCCTGAAACAGATGTAAATGCAGACACCCCTACTGTTGGACAGAATTTATCTCCGCATGATCCACGCAATTATAATCTCAAGAAACACATGGTTCGGTTGGCAATCTATGAGCTTACAAAATTGATTGCCCCGAACAATGTCAGTGTTGTACGTATGCGTGATTACGAAGATAGCATGAAATGGCTGAATGATGCGGCTAAACTACGCCTCAACCCGCAGATTCCTCGTAAATTGGATGAAAAGAAGAAGCCTGTGACCGATTGGCAAATGGCAACGTTTCAAACGGATTATGATCCGTACAAGAATCCGTGGCTGACTTGATTTCCTTTTTTCAAGAATAAGTATTATTCAGGTTTTTACTATCGTCTTTTATCTTGATATAGCCAATGGCAACCTGCATGTTGAATGACCGGTGCCGGCCGTAGTTTCTTTACTTCACAGCATATCCGGCTGATCTCGGTTATTTATTAATTTCCAACATACTATCTTCTTTTTTTAATAAACTCCATTAATAGTATTTCAATTATCACTCCAAACAACGAATCCTAAAACTAAAGTTATACTACTGTAATCTTTAAATAAATTCTTAATTGATACACATTGTCAAGTTATGAATACTGCCAAAACCCTGCAATTATTTTATTGTTATCAATATTTTTATATAGATACAATGCTCCATATCCAAAGATATAATTACCATCAATTAAATCATTTGGATAGTAATCTTCATCTATTTGTATAAAAAAATGTAATTATCTTTATTTAGATCCTTTATATAGTAATCTTCTTCTTGTATCAATATTGGATATTCAGAGAATGTTAAATATTGAGGTTTATTACTATTTTCATAGCCAACAATATTGCTTTTTCTAATGTGTTTTATTGTATATTCAATATTATCACTTTCTTCAGAAAATGGGTGAGTAAATACTTTAATAGAACAATTAGGATAGATATTACAATCAATCATAACATCATAGCTTTGAGGGACAAGTACTGTGATATATTCCTCCGGCTTCTGTGGGTTTTGAAAAGAAACATAGAAATTATAGCCTCTAATCCTCCAATTCGACCAACAATATTTTTTCCTTTCACTTGACTAATTTTAGCAACCAAATACATATTAATGACATCCTTTAATTAAACCATTATTATTTGCAAAGTCTATTGCTTCGCCTCGTAACTCCATCGCTTTTTTAGTAGCAAATGCTTTAGCATTAGCAGGGTCCCATCCTCTACTTACTAAATCTTCATAAATTCCCCTACGAGTTAACGCAGTATTCCGATTTATGTTCTGTAAAGCTGTTTGATCTTTTAATACATTGGGGTTATGTAAACCATAATTTGCTTGTAATTTTGAAATTCTTTTGTGCATACTTTCTTGTAAAGCAATTGCTGTATTAGAAGTTGCTCTACCCGATATGACATTATTGTTCCTTAGCCACGCATTCTGTAATAATTCGTGAGCAGTAAAACCATCTTTTGCATGAACTGGACTTCCGTAACCAGCAACACCAAATTCATTTAATAATCCAAAAATATCTACCCAACTATTAGAGTCAGATACAATGGCTACGTTTCAAACGGATTATGATCCATACAAGAATCCGTGGTTGACTTGATTTTCTTGCTTAAAGAAGAAGTGTCATTGAGGCTTTTACAATCGTCTTTTATCTTGAAGTTTTTGACAGAAATCAACAAATGATGGTGCTACAATAATTGCATCATTAGGATCATAACAAGATTCATAATCTACATATTTTATTTCTCCTGTTTGAATATCAATCCAAAAGTCATTATCTCCAAAATTATCAGCAAATGGGATGTTAAATAGAGTAAATTCATCAAACTCATCAGAATGACCTTGTCTTCTATCAATGGCATCAGGAATAGACATTGTATATTCAGAATCTTCATTATCTCCAATTAAAGGTATATTGAAGAAGCTACCAACTTCTAAAGAGTTATAATCTCCTTTAGTTATAGAATAAAAGTTATCACGATAAATATATGCTCCTTTTGTAAAATTTCCCCCATTTGTGACTAAATAGAATTCTATAAATTCTTTTTTACCAAAAAAATCATAGGGAACAGCTTCTTCTATATCATTAATAGACAAGTTTTTCCATTGATTTTCAAAAGGAATTTGGTTATTTATAAATAATGGTTTATTTGACATGTTGTTTAATTTTATATTATTTATAACAATTTACTTTCACTTTTAATTCATTTCTCTTTGCAGCTTCAGCTACAGCTTCATCGGTACCATACTTGAAACCAGTAGCTTTGTAAAAATCATCTGCTCCACCGACATGTGAATAAGAATGATAGTCTTGATGAACAAACTGCATTCTCATTGTATTTGTTTGAGGATCATAATCAATGTGATGTGCTCTCCAATTTCTACCGGGATCATTTATTCCAATTTTATTTGCTAATGCTTCTCTATCCTTAACATAAGAACCTGTAGCATCTATTGTAAATACTCCGTGCAAATTTTCAGAATTAGTAGTTTGAGGAGGTATAACACCACCACCATCTGAAAGAAAAATAATATGATCTCTATCTAATCCGAATATATCAATAGATGTATTCACATCCCGGGCATAGCTATATAAGCGTCCACCGCCTTTTAATTTAATTGGATCTTGCGAAAGATAATTTCCATTGTTGGGATTGTAATACCTGAATCTATTATAGTATAAATTCGTTTCTTCATCCTCGTACTGCCCTTGGTACCTAAATGGTATAAAGCATTGCTTACCCATGTAACTCTTTACACCACCATACACATCCAGCAACATTTCCCAGACAAGGTTTCCCTTACTGTCATACGCCTGTGTAGGTGTACCGAGATAATCCTGCACAATCGTATACCGTTCGTTCTCCGCTACCTTTGCCACAGGAGTGAACGACATGCCGTCATACACCCATGTAACAATGTCAAAGAACGTTTCCTGACGATCATAGCTTTCACGTCCCATTTCATCCGTAACAAGCTTCGGACGCTCGATCTCTGGAATGCTCCACTCGTGCAGCAACACATTTCCGTCCCAACAGAACTGCTTTGTTATTCCTCCAGAGGTTTTTGCCGTTCGCCTGCCGAGTGCATCATACTCAAAAGTTACTGTCTTGCCCTCTGGAGTAATCACGCTGCCCAACATACCATTTGCCAGCCATGTGTAACAGGTGTCACCCGGTTGCCATGCCAAAGTCTCAGATTCCTGTTTCGAGGCTTTGTCGCCACCAAAGATACGGAATATGCCCGGTTTATTACTTTCTTTTGGGATATTTGTCAAACTTCTACGGCTTTTCTGCACGAGATTGCCTTCACAGTCATATCGGTAGTTATACTCCCCGTCATTGAGGATACGTCCTCCACGGTCATATGTACGATCCTTGCGGTTCTCATTTCTGTACAGGTTGCCAACAATGTCCGGGGTACGGAAAATACGGTCGAACATCCCATAGTCGCCTCGTATAAGATTGCCCACAGCATCATAGTCGAACATCACCGGTTCCGACAACATATTACAGCGCATACTCATAAGCCGTGCGCCGACGTCCCACCGATAGCTGCGGAAGCCTGTATGTCGTCCGTCCGAGTAAACATTCCGGGAACGAACCATTCCCATATCATCGTAGTCCGTTGTGACACGGATACCTCCGGTGGCAAAACGCTCCACTTCACGTCCGGCTTCGTCACGGCGAATATCACTTTGCCATGCGGGTGTATCTTCCGCATGATTACCACGTGCATCTATACTGCTGACCAGACCGAAACTGTCATAACCCAGCGATATGTCCGCACCGAGAGAACTACGTACTTTTGTACGTCCGCCATAACGGTCGTATTCCGATTCCACGGAAACTACCTCTACCGGGCTGTCGCCTCCGGGAAGCAAGCGGGTCTCACGTACTACACGTCCCGCAGCATCACGCTCCAGCCGGATGCGTGCCGAGCCGTTTGCTGCCATAGTCAGATTACCAGACTTGTCGTAAGAGTATTCCTCTCTTGTCCCGTCATGGTACGATACGGTACATACCCGTCCCCTCGCATCGTACTCATATTCGGTATATCGTTCTCCGGGACGCTCCACACGGATGGTTTCCCCGGCACGGTTGCGTGTGTATTTTCGGGTCATACCGTCAAAACCACGTTCTGTGTGAACCTGTCCCGCAGCATCTCTTATAAAGCTATAAGTGTCACCCCGTTCATTCACCACATCTACTAAACGCTCCATACGATCGTAACGGAAGCGTACTTCCTTACCATCCTCCACACGTGAAGCAAGGCTTCCCAAAGGAGTGTAGGACATATACACATGGCGGTGTGCATCACGGGCTTCCGTCACGCTCTCATAGGCGTCATAACCCAATTCTACGGTATTGCCGTCGTGCGCATAGACCCTCGTGACACGTCCAAGCGCATCATACTCGAAACTGTCGGGACGAAGCTTTGGAGAGTACTCGGCCGTCACACGCCCCATATGGTCATATTTCCAGTGGCGGAGAATCTTTCCGTTCTCCGTCCACGACAAGAGGTTGAACCCGCTGTCGTAGGACAATTCACTCACACGATCTCCGCGTGTCATGGATACGAGCATTCCGTTATCATCATAGCCGAACTTTGTCACTTCTCCCATGCGGTCGATGGTACGTGTGACAAGGTGTCCCCGTTCGGCATCATAGAGCCGATGTGTTTTGTTCCCGGATGCATCCACATGGATAATAAGTCGGTCCTGCTCGTCATATATGTATGTTTCCTCGCTACCATCGGGATAGGTTACGGAAGTAAGGTTTCCGACTGCGTCATAACCGTAGCCCGTCACACGCCCTTCGGGATCTATTACCCGGTACAGTTCGGAATGCTCCGTGTATTCATACCGGGTCGTATTACCGAGAGGATCTTCAACAGAGGTGACAATCCGGTCGGGACGGTAACGGTAAGTCGTCACGCCGCCCGTAGCATCGGTAACAAGGTTAAAACCTTTCTCCGGATGATATTCGATATGTCCTTCCTGTATGCCGTCCTTACCATAGGTATGCACGCAACGCCCCAGGCTGTCATATTCCCAAAAGAAAGTGTCCCCATTGCGGTCGGTCTTCTCCACCATCAGGTGTCCGTCATAAACGATATGGGTCGTCTGGCCGAGCGCATCGGTGATGGTGTTCATATTCCCGTCATCGTCGTACCCATAGGACACCAGTGTCTCCATACCCTTGTCTGTCTCAAGGGACAAACGGGTGATAAAGCCCCGCAATTCGGTTTCCACCCTTATCCGACGGTCTGCGGCATCAGTGATGCCGGAAAGTTTACCATTGGAAAAATTAAATTCTATACCAAGACCATCCGGATTCATCAAACGGTTCATCCGGTATGATTTGCCGCCCTGCTCCTTGACATTGAATACGGATGTAAGTTGGGTATCATGGTCGTATGCTTCGTACCCCGTATCCGTATGTCGTAAGGTCATGCGTTCTTCACGTAGATAAAAATCTTCACCAGGGGGAATCATCGGGAATGCCACGGCACGTCCGTCTTCCATACGTAGGGAGGCAGCCCCCAATTCGGGAAGTTCCTGCACGCTACGGTCATAGAGACAGTGTACCCCGTGTCCCAGCCAGCCGGTATATAGGGAGTCGGAGTACCACGAGCGCTCCCATGCGAATGGTACAGGGGAAGGCAAATGGAAGTCCATGCCCTCGTACACTACCACGCCACCGATAAGATCGACAGGCTCAAAGCCCATCTTGCAGAGTTTTTTGGACAACTTTTGGGTACCGGGTACTTTCTGCATCACCTTACTTTTGAGTACCTTATGATTGAATTCGGTCAATATCTTTTTACCAAGCTTGCTGCCTTTCTTTCTTGCCACTTTCATAAGCGAGCTGAAACCTATACTGGAAACCAGCCCCATTGCAGCCCCACCGATATCGGGGATATACGGACCGCCCACAAATACGGGCTTGCCGGTAGGCATGGGTATGGAGAAGGAGGTCGGCGAGAACAGCGTGGGTTTCAGCTTTTTCTTTCCCGCCTTGCTGCTACCAAATGTTGCCGAGAGAGGAAGACCTATATCGTTACAGGTCATCAGCATGTATCCCTTGGGACTCAGGCGGCTACCGTCAGAAAAGACACTTTGCGAAGAGAAAAAGTTCATGCTTTCATGTCCGATGACCGGAGCCATGGCAAATGCCCCCATCAGGGGAATATGGGAACCGGTCAGGAGAATACCGCTCGTATCGGAAACACCACGCTTCAGACCGTTGATCGTGACATTCGTCCCAAGAAAGGGGATATAGTCCGCAGGATCAATCACTATACCGATATAAGGATGGATAGGATTATACGGAGGAACTGTCGTCGTATGGACGTCAACTCCCGTTACAGTCGTCATATGTGTGTCGGCTAAAAGCATGATGGTTTTCCGTTTTTTCTGTTTATTCCATTAAAAACTCTACATGTTAAAATTCAGAACTCCTCCCTTTATGTTGGTCATCGTTTTTCCATCTACATCCACCGTTGTCCCTTTGATAGCAACACTTTGGGTACCATTCGTTTCAACGGTCGGTGCATTTGTCTTTACAATAGTGGAACTTTTAACTTCCGTTTCGGAAGTTCCCTCAATTGATGTCTTGTCACTTTTTACACAGACTTCCTTGTCTCCTTTGGTGTCGACCTTTTCATCAGCAAAGATTTCAATCACTTTGGAATGTAAAGTGATTTTTTCTTCCGAGTCTATGGTGATGGTTTTGTCTCCGTTAAGCATGACTTTGCTTCCTGTCGGATCCGATATCAGAATACTTCCGGCATCATCATCTATGGTAATGGTACAGCCGCTTCTCGTTGTCAGGCTCTTTTTCTTGTTCCCGCTGTCTCCTCCGGTTCCGGTTTTTCCATTAAACAAACTTCCAAGCACGAATGGGCGGTTGGGATCGTCATGACGAAAGGCAACAAGAACGAGGTCGTCCTTTTCCGGAATAAATACAAAACCTCTGTTCGAGGGTACTTTGTCACTCATACCGGCATCCGGAGCCATTACACGAATCCACGAGGTCTGCATCCCTCCGGTTTGCCAGTGCATCTTTACCTGCACACGGCCCTGTTTCTTAGGATCGTCATTGCTGATTACCACAGCCTGCTGGGTCTGTGCCACGGGCAGAGGTACATCCGGAGCCGGAATGCTTGCAACCGTAGAACTGAGGGCCGTGAAACTGTTATAATAGTTATTTCCCGTACCTATCACGTGGGTAATCTCGGTAATGATATACGAACCGAGGCTTTGTTCCATAAAAATGGACTTTTCCGCATGTATGGCGGTTGTTATATCAACGACACTTCCGACTGTCAGCAAATAGTAGTCGCTTTCACAGGTTATGAAGTGAGAGGCGGCAGTGTCACTCTGCTGTTTTTTCTGGAAATAAGAATCAAGCTCTCCTTTGTTGGCTACCCGCGGTTCGGCTGACTGGTTGGCCGGTGATTTGAATAAAGACAGGGAGGATTGGAATGCCGAATTTCCTAAAGCATTCAATCCTTTAGGCGCATCAGGGGAACTGGAATCGTATTTTTGATTGTCCGGTGAATGGTAGGACTGCCCGGCTAACGGACGGGCAAGGGTCTGGATGGAGATATCAAGACTATGGAGATTCCGCCCGTATGTTAAGGGAATTGCAGAAGAAAGTGCGGGTTTCCCGAAAATAAGCTGTGTCCCATCATAATACAGCCATTCATGGTATTGCCGTGCCAACCTTCTGATAAAATCAAAATTACTTTCCCTGTATTGGCACTCATATTCTATTTTTTCTGTATATTCAGGAGCGATAAGTGCTTTTACTCCCGCTTTTTCACAGACCTCATTGACAATATTTGCAAGCGTCTTGTTCAGCCATGAAGCGCAATGCAAGTCTGATTCCAAAAGATATGTTGTGGAGTATCCGCTTAAAAGCAGATATCCATGGTTTCCGGAAGAGCGGTGCATGGAAACATGGGTGGCAATCCCCATAAATGTATTGCTTCCCATCTGTATGGAAACCTTTTTTCCGAGCCAGTTCTTAGCCTTTTCCAAAGAATGTGCCGCATAAACTTCTCCGACCTCTATATCAAGGCTTATCTCGAAATAGTGGTGGTTATTGATGACCTGCTTCAGCACTATCTGTTGAAACGAATGTAGAGGATTACCATCTACGTTTATTGATATTTTCTTTTCTTCCAGCATGGCAACGGAATATTAAAAGATTGATAAATTTTCCGTTGCCGCTTGTTTTTACAAACGACAACGGATAAATATTCGGTGCTATTATCTGAAAATATCAGTTCTTCGGCCAGCGATTGTCCAAAGCGGCGTTCCCCACGTTGATCATCTCAGCCGAGAAGGTCAGCGCAATTGTCATTGGCACTTCGTTGTTCACATCGAGGGTTTCCTTGTAATGTACGATGTAGGCGTTCTTGAATTCGATTTCCTTCATCTTCGCATCCTCCTCGATTTTCTTGTAGACAATCTTTCCCTCCACCTGCTTGAACTGGCTGTTCAGCATGGCTTCAATAGTAGCGGTGTCATCAGTGGATTCGATAACAACCCCTACGCGTCCTCCCAAAATATTCGAAGAGGGTTTTCCCTTAGAGTCGGTCGTACGACTGAATTCATACTCGGAGTGCAGCACATCATACTCTTTTCCTGCAAATTCCAATGTTGCTCTAAATGATGCCATAATCAATGAAAATTTAAAAGTTTAACAATGGTTTTTGAATATCTCTCCTCTCTTTTTTGAATTCAGTTCTTATGGGATAAAAACAAAAAAGAGAAAACTTCAAAAATGATCTTTTGAAATTTCCTCCGGTAATCTTCTGTCTGATTCCTGTTTTATTTCTGGGGAGAAAAAGAAGGAAAATAAAACATCATCTTTGTTATTCGCAAACATAAAAAATAGGAATGACAAATCCAAAAAAAAACTGATATTTTTTTATTTGGATTATTAATAGAAGCTCTCTGCGTTTTTTCTCATTTTGACACACAACGGAATTTTGTCCCCAACTTGCAACATATGTTAAATATACCTGTTTGAACTTCATACGGGAAAACATTTCTTTTAATATAGCTTGCATGTTTAAATTCTTTTCTCTAAATTGCCCCAGACTTAAACAAATCTTAATCTAATAACAATGTTTTTAAATTTAATAAGTTATGGCACTTGTAGATTTATTTTATCCGGACAACAAAAACCGGTTGGATCGATTGAACAATTTGGTTTATCAATGTAATGCTTATCAAGGGCTTGTTACCGATCAGAAAACAGAATACGACAATCTTGTTAAAACGGCTAACGAGCAGATCATCAAGGCTTTTGGCGACATGAAAGAATCAGAGAAAGTAAAAATAGAACTTCCTGATGGGACATTGGCCATAGAAATTGTAGGATTTATAGCTTCCTTGTTCGCAGGCGGAGTGGCTATAAAAGGGATGAATATCGCATGGAAATCTTGGATGCTGAGCCAAGGCCGTATCGGTGAAGCCGCATTGGTGAAATTGATAGGTTATCCTACTTGGTTCAAATTTGCCCGCTTCGGGGGCATGATAGCTATTACCATTGCTTTAGATGCTATTATTACGGCTATTACAGGTGCAGTGCAGAGGGATGAATTGCGCAAAGGCATTCACGATTGCCTTGCTCCGAGAAAAAATATCTTCAAGGCTTATAAAACTAATGAAATTTTATTAGAGGCATTAAAAAGTATCATCGCTTTATTTGAATTTCTGAATCCAACAGAAGAGGAGGCAAAAATGGTGATAGATAAAGCTGTGGCAAAGGCCCAAAAGAAAATTGAAGCCATTACAGATGAATACATTGAAAAGTTCTTAGCTGAGAAAGATACTCGTGAAGGTGCTTGGACAAAGGAAGACCATATATTGGGCAGCCTAACGATAAACAGCCTGCAGGATATCGAAGCAATGGAAGTGGCTCCTGTGGACTATTTGGATGGAAGCTTAGTAGCTGCCGAAGGCGAGAATGCCATTTACCTTATCATAGGGGGCAAACGTTGCCTTATCCCCAACATGAACACCTATCAGGCGTTATTTGCTGGAACGGATTCCATACACCGGGTCTTGAAAGTTTTCCTTGACTCTATGCCTGAAGGCGAACCCTTGTCCGAGTCGGCCTGTTTGATGAAGTGTGATGAAGAAATCTACTTCTACTCTGGTGCGAAGAAGCATCTCATCCGTTCTATAGGCGATTTCAATAAAGTTGGATTCAAGCATAACGATATCCTGAACGTCACTCGCCAGCAAGCTGACAATATCGAATCCGCCGGTGAATTCATCGTGGCTGACTGGTAATCGGCTTTCTTTATAATTTTTATCCTTAAAATCACGCAGATATGAAAACAGAACTTAAAAACATTGAACTCTTGGCCGACTCGCGCGACAAGGTCATCGATATGCCACAAGGTTATTTACTCTCTTGGTTTTGCACCACTCAAGCGGCTTTCCGTATTACCGTTACCTTAAAAGACGAATGTACTACTTATTTCTCGGGCAGTAAAGCGTCTACAGACATAAATCCTCCTTTGGCGCAAGGTTCCGCAGTCCAGCTTGGCAAAGAATTGCGCATGCTAATAGATATTCCCCAATCCGTGAAGATTCGGATGGAATCTAACAAGAACTTCGTTGAGGTAGACGGGAAAGAAGTAGCCCGCTGCTACACTTGGCTCATAGAAGACCAAGACGATGACGATTTCAATGACATGCATCTCAGTCTAATTGGTTGGAAAAAGAAAGGATAATCTCTGTATTGGGAGGTATATATAAAGATGCCATAAGCTGTAAACCTCCTGCACATTTTAATTATCCATACAACAAAGGGCTGTTTCAAGTTTATTTGAAGACAGCCCTCTTTTTGATTATGCCTAATTGGGCAGTTCTATACCCATTTCCAAAAGCTTTTTCCGAATATCGGTTTCCCGAATGCATTTTTCATATATTTCTTCCAAGACCTCCTGCATGTCATCCACTTTGGTAAAATGAAGCTTATCACCTCCCTGTATTTCCAGTTGCCTGATAATACTTGGGAAAATCCCCTTCAACAATCCGATAGTGACGGCACCCTGCAATGGGTCTACTTCGATTGTAATTTTTTTCTTTTCACGAGTCATAAATCTAATTTAATTAATATTATTACGTTTCCAATACCAAGCTATCAGGAGTGAACTTGTTGCTAAAATAGCCACTCCGATTATCCACAGGTAAATATATGTCTCCCTTTGGTTCCGTTCAATTATGCCGGCCTGTTCCTTATTCAACACAACTAAACAGTTGATCTGTTCCTGCTGGATACGGAGCAATCTTTGCATTTCTTTATTGACAGCCTGTTGTTCGCTTAATGAAGCGGATATGTTTTTGAAGTTCCTATTTAGGGTATATTCATCCTTCAAGTATCCCATGCTTCTCACTTGCAATCCTTGCAACTGGATACTATCCTGATTTTCTATCATGTGTGGAAGAGGTGCTTTTTCACGGGCATAATGGTTGAAAAACAAAATACCAATAAGTATGCCGCTCAATAAAAATGCCACCAATGCTATAGCCACACAAAGAAGATTATTTTTCTGTACATTTCTGCCATCCACTCCTTTACATCGTTTTTCTGATTGGAAAGACGGGGTATGTACATCGGCATTTTCCTGTACGCTCTCTTGAGTGTTCATTTCCCGTTCCTGTATTTTCTTTCTTTTGGACATCTCAATGAATTCACGTTTGCTTATCTGATATTTGTCAGCCTGACACAGAACCAGATCGTTTTTCACCAGCCAGTCCAAAACCTCACGTACACTACGCTCGGTCACTTTGATATCCTTGACAAGCCAGGCAATCCCACTACATGTAGTCCATGTAGGAGTCTGAAGATTTTTCTGATAAAGTATCTCTAAAATCTCTTCTTGTAATGATTCTTTGGTTGATTCCATATTCTAAGGTAATAAATGTTTGGGAATAAAGTAATAAGTATTTCCTGCGATTGTCACAGTTTTATAAGAACCTTGCAAATACATACCTTCCAGCGTTTTCAACTTCTCAATGGTTGCCGGATAGATAACATGGAAATTATTTTTTCTGCACTTTCTGGTTCTCAAACGCCGTGCCTTTAGCTCATGGAACAATTCTTCATTAACTTCTATACCGGTTCCGTAATAAAAGAAATCGGCTACAACCGCATTTTTGCGCAATACTTTGCGATGAAACTCCCGGTTCTGATTCTTTCTTTGCTTTTTGTACACTTTGCGAAGTACCCGAAACTCTTTCTTCTGAATACTGCCTGAGAATTCCGGCAGAAGCCCCCGATAGTTTTGAAGCAGGTTTTCAAGTTCGGCTTCACTGAACAGGTAACCATCCTTGTATCTCTGCATTATAGAATCCGGAACAGAGAGTTTCGTGAAATAGACATCGGATATGCTATTACGGTCAATACGTTCCAACCGCATGGAGTCTGCCAGTTCCGAACGCATGAATATCTCTCTCAAATCATGGGTGGGACGGCTGCGTAATGTGCCAAGTCTGCTTTCATGGAACAACAAAGAAGTCAATAAAGTATGATTTATTGTCTGGATCTGTGAATTAATGGAATCCAAAGCAAGCTCCAATGTCGTGTTTTGAAGCTCTCCCCGACCTTTAGGAAAGAGAATGCCTCCAAAAGAAAGACTGTTGTTCGGTACATCAAACAGATAGACATTGGCATCTTCCGTTTCCATGTTTCGAAACAGTTCGAGTTTCACCAGTTTGTCATCCACGATATAATCGGCCGTGGAATTGGTATATTCTTTAGAGAGTTTATCAAGAATGAACTTAGCCTGTAAGATAAAATCCTGATAGGGCGTATCGTATGAACGTTTTGTCTGAACAAACAGGAAACCGCCGGATTTTCTCCCGATTTGAGCAATCAGCTTATCCTTCAAATCCAGTTTTTGCCTGCTTCCTAAAACAATAAACAAGTTCTTGTCGAATACAGCACCGCTGACATCCTCCAGAATTCTTTTCAGAGCGGCTTCAAGTCCCGCACCGTCATCATAGCGTGATTTATATGAAATGCTGTCATTATTGATAAAATCAAGCCATTCGGAAAACTCAGAGAGCAGCGAAGAATAACGATTCCCCATAGGTGATACGCAGGTAGCGGTAAAGGCATAGTCTACCTCCGGTGAAAATTTTAATTTCATATTTTGCAATGTGTTACAAAATATATTAGCCTGTTTCTGCTCGGAATCAAAATACAGGAAATGGACATTGACCAATTTGTTTTCTTTTTCCATTCGCCTGATATCCCCGGAATGTATATTTCCGCCTTTGATATTTATAAGGTTGTTCCACTGTTTGCTCCAAACCAATAACGGGATATTTATTTCTGTGTTTTCCGATGCGGGAAAATGACAATCCCGCCTATTACCCATATAATCGAACAGCACCGGTGATTGCAGATTGGTTTCATGAATATAAAAAGTATCCAAAGCGTGCGTAACCCCCAAGATAGAATCGGAAACATTTTCAATACCAGTTAGAAACGCCCGGTTTTGCCCGACTTCAGCAAGTAAATCGGCAGGTATCCATCCTAAGATTTTTCTGGAAGCATCTTCCAAGGAAGGAGAATCGGAAATCAGAACGGAGCGTTTGCTTTTGTCATATTTGTAAGCATAGACTATTTGCCCGTTCAATACACCTCCATCCACCCGGTTCTTCAAGAATGGTTCGCCATAAACGCTTAAAGTATCCCCCCTAAAATATCTGGATAAACTGAAAAGCCGGCTCAAATCCGTCATTCCAATCCGGTATTTTATTGGCCGGTTATTTTTTTTGTCCACATAGGCGTGATTGTTCATCAGGACATTGTCAACTGGTATCCAGCCGGCATAATCAACCTTGTCCGGGTCTTTGAAATGTCTTTTTTTATTTAGAAGAAAGCTATAAAATACTTTGGGCTTACCAAGTATATCCGGCTTGACTTCTACCAATTTATAGGTCCCGTTTTTTTCTCCTATGACATAATATGGTGTTCCTATATTCTCTTTCTTCCTTTTACGCTGAAAATAAGGATCTTCATAGGCTTGGTTTCCATTTCTGTCAGAATATACAATCAAATTGCTCCGATCCTTTTTCACGGAAGGGCGTTTGTCCGTATCAGGATGGTAGTTGAAAACATTTTTCCCGACAATTCTCGTTTTGTTCCACGCCGAAACCTGCCCATGGACAGGAATGGAACAAATGCCCCCCGTCAAAACAAAGAGCAGTATGCATATGTGGTAACGATATGACTGTTTCATTTTTCTGTATAACTTTGAGTTACTTGTATCGTAGAAATACACGAAATCCTGTCGATATGGACTTCATCGATTTGGATATGTTTCTTACTGTTGCTTTCCAAAAAATGGAGTCCCTGACAATATCCGGTAAAATCGTTGTATTTTTCACCATTGACCACCACTGCTACACGATCAGCGGGAATACAAAAATATTTATTCCGGATATAGTTGACATGTTCATAATAAACACCATGCTGGGACACTTTGGCATTTGCAATGGCCTGCAAGTGTTTCCGGATATCATCCTGCACAAGCGTGATAGAATCGACAGTAACCGTTTCTTCCGCTTTCTCAAAGCGGGGCAGGATAGTAATATGGTGTTTTATCGGGTATTTTGTTGTATTGGTCTGTAATGTAACCGTATATTCTCCCGGTGTTTCATAGGTGTAAACGACCTGCTGGTCGTACGCATCCACCGTGCCGCTTTCGCCAAACTCCCATAACCATGTATCCATCCCATATCCTTCCGCTGCAAATACCAGTTCCTCACCCTGATATCCCTCGGATGTGCCGTATATGCGCGGAACAGAATCGATGGCCGCCCGATCAGTTCCGGAAATAACTTTAATGTATTTGTTTACGGAATAATTGTTATCAATAGCCAAAGTGACCAGATATTTCCCGGGCTGTCGGTACGTATACTTTATATCCCGCCTGCCTGAGAGAACATCTCCATTACCCATTTGCCAGACCAGATTCCTTCCTTTGACTGCCATCGTATCGTTTACCATGAATTCCAACTGTTCGTTCACCTCATAATGATAGTTGTCGTTAGTGTCGAACACATAGAAGTCAATATTGCCAAGCTTGGATTTTGATGGCAGGAACAATGCTATGACAATAGCGCCTATGGCCAATATACCCAGTGCAATGACCGTAATTTTTCTTTTATCATCCATATTGGTTATATATTAGCTTTACATTCTTCCAGATCTTTCTCTATAAGTTCGTTATTGCGTATCAGACTATTAAGTTCCTCCCTGATGTCGAATTGGATTTTTAAGGTTTTTGAAGCCAAGATTCCGAACAAGAATTTCGAACTCATACTATTTTGGGTGTAAATATCACGCAAATGGGATATCTCACCTTTGATTTCATCCATACGCTGTACCTGATGAACATTAAAGTCCAACGAGTCTATCTGGTTCCATATAACCTTAGACCGTTTCCCATACTCCTTTTGTTTCTCGAATACCATTTCCGAATGATTGATATCCTTGATCAGATCGGAACTTTCTTTCATGGGCACATCAAAAACATATTTGCCCAGAATAATAAAAATAAGCAGAACGGAGAATCCCAGCAATAAGACAAAGCGGACGTTTCCCCAAATATTTTCATCTTTCGTCATGGCTTGTTCAATTTGTTTTTTGTTAATTCCTGATATTTTTGCCGGCATTTTTCCAGTTGTTCGACATTGGATTCCCGCTTTTTACTTTCCCGGTCGAGATTATCCATTGTAGACTGGATTGTTTTTATCTGTTCAAGCATAATCCGGTATATCTCGTGATTCTGCATGTTCTGCGGGGAACTTGCGATCTCATTTTCCATAAGCAACCGTTTTTTGGTAATCAAGTTCTGCATGTGCTTATGTTCGCTCGCATTCCTCCGCTTGACCTTCAAACTGTTCAAATCACGAAACAACCCTTCTATTTGGAAATTGAATTCGGCCTGTTTCTTGAACAATTCGTCATACTCCGTTTTTTTGCTTTCGAGCAGCGCAATACCTTTTTGAGCCGTGATTATCGAAATGCTTCCACATAATGTGACTATAACCAATGTGGCGACAAATATGATAAGAAAGGCCCATTTAGCCTGTTGGCGCTCATCCATGTTTGAAGCTTCCATATCTTAAGATTTAGTTAACATTAGCATTACATGAAAGACCATTTCTTTTTCTTCTCTTCAGGAAGAGGAGAAGAACTTTCCTCGCTCACTACAATGTTTTCGCGAACCAGTCCAATGTATTCCAATTCTCCCATTTTGTGGAACATCGTTCCTAAAAGTGTCATGAATCCTCCCAACACGCGCAACGACGCCCCTATGTCTACGTGGTTATAAGTAATGCCAACAACACTGTCTATGCTGTGCATAAAATCCGACGGTGTGATGTTGGTCCACTCATAGTAATATTGCAGCAATTCTTCGCGTATCGTTTCCGGAAGTGTTTGCAATGCGGAAATAAGCCCGTTGGCCAGTTCATTGACAGTTTGTACAAGAAAAATCGGAGACTGCTCTTTGGCAATCTGCTCGATAAAGAAAATATGTCTGTCATAAAAACCGGTGAAGGCTTCACATAAAATAAACGTATTGTTGGCTAAAACATCCCTGCGCTTATCAGACAAATTTCGGCTATAAATCAACCGTATGTCTTCTTTTATGGCATGAAGCGTATGCGTCAGCTGACTGATAAATACCTTTACTCCGTCATGGTGAGCGGCTTTCTGCAAGGGAGGGATATATTGACGGTCAATGGAGAATGTATTTCCATGTGTTTTTATTTCTCCTATCACTAAAAAATTTTTATTGTAGAAAGTCTTGTTTACCTGAACTTTAGGAAGAAGATGCAAGTCTATATGCGGCAAGACATACGGGTGATGCAACGGAACTTCCTCGGGATCCGGCTCTCCGACAGGAATCAGCTTGTTCGGGTTTACAGCGACCAAAATAAGATAAGAATTATCATCCATAGGCAGAGGATTCTTATCGGTCAATGTGGCCGTCGGCACATAATCTCCATATAGACCCTCATAAAAGAGAACGGGTAAACCGCTCCGGGTTATTGCATTGCACATTTTTAGTCTGACGGACAATGTGTCAAGCGATTCTCCGTTAATGGCAAACTCTACATTTTCGTTTGAATTATCAAACGATTTTCCCAATCCATAATTGTAGTCTGTCAACCTCTCTTCCGTACTTCTATAAAGTGATTCCATTACACTATGGTAGTTCCCGAAGAAATGGTTTGCGGTCAACTTTAAGCCGTTGACCCAATTAATCGGCAAATGTTCCATTTTCATACCTTTATTCATTTGTTGCAGTAGTGGCTGCTGTTACTCTTCGAATATATATAGGATAGTTGTTTTTTATACCATTCTGCTCACTGGTTTTTTCAGGATCCAGAATGCGTATCCACAAAGGGTAACTGAACCATTTCGTGGTATAAAACATCCATCCGATTTTATAGCCGTCTTTCTCCGTCTCGATTTTATTTTGGGGGAAACGTCTGTTTTGGTCCTCGATGAACCAATTGAACCAGTTCCCTAACGAGATGCCATCGGGCAACCTGACTACCAGCGAAGCGTAGAACTTGTCACCGATCTTCCGATTGATTTTAACCTTTACCGATTTGGATTCAAAGCTGTCGATATTGTCCCAATAGTTACGGTCGAACGTACCGAAAGCCAGTTCCCATGGAGTATAAATCGGAGGTGGAATCAACAGGAACAGTTTTCTACCTAACATTATCATGTAAGGAACCATAATCCAGACCACATTCAAGGCACACCAGAAAGCATAGGGCAAACGGCTTAACCACTCAAACACCAGATAATATATCCAACCGCCCAGCATTCCGGAAATTGACAGCAACAAGACAATCCCTCCGGCTGACTCTCCCAGTCCGATGGCTTTGAATAAGTCCGAACTTGTGAATCTCCAAAAAAGAAAGCCCAAGCAGATATAACATAAAACCGTGAGACTAAGCCCACCCCAAACAAATTCGTTCCGGAGAAATCCCAAAAGGCTGGGCAAAGCGATAATTAAAGCCGCAATAAGTATGAAAATAATGGCTTTTTTCATACTGAGTTTCCGTTTGAGACTTTTCATTCCGTTCAGAATGAAAAGCATGACCACCATAAGCAAGGGGGCCAACAAATATTTGATAAAGAAAGATAGTAATATTTCCATGTTCTACATATTTAAGTTGTTACAGATTCATATCATATCCCAAACGCTTTTCGCCTAAAATGCAGTCGATTTCTCCGACAATTCTATACTTTACATGAATTTTACGGAATGAAAGTATGAAGAATTCCAAAATAGTGGATACGGTTGCAACAGTATTGGTCAGGTAATGATAATCGTCAACTGATTGCGTTTGCTCAAACTCAATCATGGCTTCCAGATCATCCTCTTCGCATTCGACCTCTCCGTTCAGTCCCAGGGTTTCCCCCAATATACCTTCACCAATGGGGTGGTATATGGAAGCTGTCATCACATGCGGAATAAGTTTGAGCTGTATTCTCAGATTCAACACAATGAGGAATATCCGTTCTATTTCCGGCAAATTTTCCTTGTATTTTTCAGCATTGCACAGGAAAAGAAATAATTTGTACTTCTGGTGAGCAGAAATAGATAATGGGACATTCAGAAGTGTTTCAATGATCGAGTTCAAGTTTTCCCGGGATGCGGAATCTGTGAAAAAATTCAGATAGCGGCTGTTTATCTTTACATGTTCCTTGAAAAAAGCCGTATCAAATGGGGAAAAGAATGCTACCAATTCCTTTTCTTTGCTTTTATTGGCGCGTATGGCTTCCACAATCTCCCGGTTGCTCATTCCGGGGGTACTTATAACCAGAGGGTGAAACAGCAATTCCGGCAGTTGATGATATATACTGTTACGGGCCAGATGCAATGTGACGATCTCCTTGTATGAATTCAAGGTGGATACATAACGGACAGAGGCACTCAAAATATCTTTCGACTGTGTACGGGTGTTCATGCCATGACAGATAACCATGACCTGATCCTGTAAATCCTCTCCCAATATGAATTGTAATTCTTCGAAGAAGATCTCAGCGATATAATTGTTGGCCGGGCTACGTTTTAACCGGTTTATTTTCTCTTTTCGAGTTACTGGAGTTCCCATACAAGTTCATCGTTTCTACAGTTTACAATAATGTTGTCTCCGGGCTTGATTTGTTCTGAGACTATAAGCCTTGATATATTCTTTTTAATGTATGTCCGGATAACCCCTGCAATTGGACGCGCTCCGTATTTTGGAGAAAACCCTTTTTGCGAGAGGTGGCGAAGAGCCTCTTCCGACAATTCCAAAGATATATTTTTCTGTTTTAACAACTGGTTTTGCAGGCGTGAAAAATGTAGCAGGAAAATCTCCTGTGCAACCTTTTCATCAATGGGTGAAAACGGAACCACTTCCGTTAAACGTCCTAAAAACTCCGGCCTGAAATATTGGGCCATAACTTCAGTCAATTTTGCTGAACTCGGCGTATGTCCGGCCTGTATCTGCTCAACAATCCACTGGCTGCCGATATTGGATGTGAAAATAATGATAGAGTTGGAAAAATCTCCTTCCCGGCCCAGCTTGTCATGTATCTTACCTTCGTCCATCATTTGAAGGAAGACATCATATACACTGGTATGTGCTTTCTCTATTTCATCAAAAAGGACGACAGAATAAGGCTTTTGTCGGATTTGAGTGACCAAAAGCCCCCCTTCCTCATAACCGACATATCCCGGAGGAGCTCCGTATAATAATGCGGCTGAATGTTCTTCTTTAAATTCTGACATATCAAAACGAATCATGGCTGACTCGTCATCAAACAAAAGTTCTGCCAAAGATTTGGTCAATTCTGTTTTTCCGGTTCCTGTAGGGCCTAAAAAGAAGAATGAACCGATTGGCTTTTTCGGATCGCTCAATCCGCTGCGGGATTCAATAATCGCATCCGATAATGTGGTAATAGCCTTATCCTGTCCTTTGACCCTTTCCCGAAGTTTGCTCTCTATTCCCAAGAGCCTGTCTTTTTCTCTTGCCTGAATTTTACCGATGGGGATATTGGTACATTCAGCCACAATTGCCTCTACTTCTGCCGGAGTCACTTCTTTAATACTGCAAGAGGACAATTCTTCCAATTCGGAAAGTATTTTTTCTATCCATTGGATTTTGACTTTATTGTCATCATCGTCATTCCAGACATAAGTATCTGAAAGTTTGGTTGTAAGAACTGCGCCTGCCTTGTTGAAAATCATACGATAAAACATCTGCAAGTCTGAGTTGCTGATATTGTCACCCTTTTCTTCCAACAAGTTCTGCAATTCTTTTTGAAAATTCTTGATTGTATTTATCGAATTCTTATTGCACAAGCGTACGGCTGCAGCTGTTCTGTCCAAGAGGTCAATGGCAGCTGATGGCAAATTTCGTTCTTTGAAATAGCGTTTGGATAGTTGTATTATATTCAGGACACAGTTATCCGCAATGCTGAGCCCATAATATTCTTCTATTCTATTTTTATGCCGGTAGAGGGAGCATAACAGCGTGGAATGATCCAGTTCTTCTATTTTTATAATATCCAACCGACTTTCTATGGAGTGTTTTTCTATATGTTTCCGATATGCGTCATTAGTAATCGTAAGTATAAGATTACATGCCCCTTCGCTAATCTGTGCGTTGAGGATATTAATCAAAGTGGTCGCCTTTCCTGAAGTTCCATTTTCAAGCAATACCTGCAAATCATCTATTACCAGACCGACACGGTCCAACTGATTCAATTTGTGCATTAAGGCGACAACCTTTTGTGCTATTTCATTTTCTGAAGAAGTTGCAGCAAGCAGCTTGGCTGTATTCAGCCCCACAATAGAAACCTGCTGCAGCAGTTCATCCTTATTATGACAGATTTCTTTCACAAAGGCATCTATAAGGGCTGTTTTTCCTATACCGGAATCGCCAACAATCAGAAGCCCCTTGTTTTCGGAACGTTCCAGACATTCAAGCATCGTCCTTATCTCTTTATCACGCCCGACTACAATCTCCCCGGCTGTGATAGTTGCTTCAGTTTTCAGATTTTCCGCATAAGGGAAGGACGCCAGTATACTGTTTTCCTCTCCTTGATAGGAATAAGCTGGGGTCAAAGCATTGTAAAACTTTAGAATATCCTCTTCGCAAACACCAAGGATTTCGATTTGCTGGTGGGAATAGATAACTCCCTCACGGGATATTGCGGCAAATATGCATAACGCATCAATGCTGTCGCTACCTAATTTGATTTTGGAGCGTTCAGCTTCATCAAAGACCCTGGCCAGATCATCGTCCGGAACAATCTCACTGGAATCACTTTCCGGGGAGGAGTACATTTCCCTACGGGTATCGAACCATTCCATAAGGTAAGCAACATCCTTTTGCATCGAATGCAAAATATCCGAAAGGCCGGTACTCTCTGTCAGCATGGCCAGGACGAGATGGGGTACACCATAAGTGCTTTGTTTTTCCTGACGGGCCATACCTTGGGCAACTTTTATGGCGGCAGTCAGACTGGGGCTATAATCACTGTTTATCATAGAAATACTATTTTATAAGATGAATTACAAACAGAACGTTCTGCCATATCCTTTTCAAGAAAATGGGCCAATACAGATAAGTCCGGTAAGTTTTCTATATCCTGCTTTAATCTGATTTCTATTTGCATAACGCGGGCAAATCCTTTCTTTCTCTCCGGCGAAATGGTAACTCCGTCTTTGACTTGTACAGACTCTACATTATTCCCTATTTTATGGTATATGTAATTTTGAATATCTTGCTTGGAAACAATGCGGTCCCGACTGATAAGACCATATCTGAGACTGTGAATCAAATCGGCATCTTCCGTATGGATCTTTCCTCCTTGTACACGTGTCCTAAATACAAGACTTGCCGCATCATACTTTTCCATATTGAACTGTTGGATGAAAGCTCTTTCATCCAGACCGTTAGCCAATGTTCCGGCAGTTATCCAAAACTTTATTTCTGCGCTTGTAGCATCAGGGTCAGGTACGGTTAATGCGAAGACCCGCTCTCTTTTGTCATTCTTGATTGCCGCTCCGAGATTTTTTTCCACCTCGTTTAGTTTTGAGAATAAATCTTTAAGGGAGGTAGTGAGCATATCCGGATTCAAAGCGGCAAAAGCATTTCCGTCTTCTTTGATCCGCTGTAAAACTTGAGTGATAAGATCAGCCGCATTGTCTGAATCAAAACGTTCCAGATCACCGAAATACAAATCAAAAATTCCTGTCGGATTTTCTTCATATTGTTGCAAACGGTTAATATATTTCTTCCCCTTGTTGTCATAAAGGGAGCGTATGCTTAGAAAATACGAACCTTTAGGACTGGGTAGAGGGATGATACGACCGTTGCTTGTGAAATTGTGCTGTTTATAAAGCATCCTTCTATTGACAACGGGAAACGTATTCAAGTAAATATCCAAATCCTCAATGCAGGTAGTATTGTTAAATACTTCTGGTAATTTGATCTTAATCCAGAAGTATTTTCCTTTTGTATCTACATCTTTAATAGGCTCCTTAACTGGAAATAATTGTTCAATCGTTTGAGGCATTTTGTTCGCTCCAGCCAAGTTTATTTTGAAATAATAGTTGCTATAAAAGCTTTTAATCTCTTCGTAATAATGGGCGTTATTAAATGAATCCGGAATATCAATTCCATGCATTACCGGCAACTCTTTACCTGTGCAGTCATAAAACTGGGCCATTTTCAAAAAAGTCAATAGGAATGCATCATGGGGAACCAGGCAAAGCGTTATGTCTTGTAGCCCCGCCAATTGCTTTTCCTCTATAGAAACCCCAAGCCATACAACATAGGATTCCACCTGATTTTTCTTAGTTAAAAATTGGGTGGAATAAGAGTGTTTTTCCGAGTTTATCTTGATGGAATCTCCATAAGCGACTAAACTAATTTCGGCATTGATCAGAGGATAAGAGAAAAGAGGTGTAAAAAACACCTGAACACTTTCCTTTCCAAAAACAAATTTTTCCGTATAGAAATGATCTTCCGCATCAAGCACACACGATTCTTCCGAGCTGGGATTAACAGACATCAAAGCGTGTGCGGGAATCGGTAGCGACCATTTATTATCGATAAGAATTCGAGACAGCTGATACAATATGCGGGAATCAAGTTTTTTTATATCTTGATGAAGACGGGCTGATTCATAGGCAAAAACATCCAATAACAGATCAACTACCGGATCCATATTGCGGGAATCAGTAATGCCCCAGGACTCCATTGCATACTTTAATATCCGCTCTTTTATTTCGATCAATTTTCTATCTGCCATAAATACTCCTTATTAATTATTGTGAAAGCGGACTAATATAAACAAGTGTACTGAAATGGAACGGCTGGTCTGTCAGACCAACTCTACCCGTAACCGTTATCTGGGCTTTACGGCGTATATGCGTATTCCTCTTGTTATCACTGTCTATTTCTGAGAGGTGAACATCGACTTTGACATCAGTCAGTCGTCTTTCATAAGTAAGGATGGACTCAGTCAGGGATTCCTGAACCTTGGTTTCCCAATCGCTTATTTTCACCAGCTGGCTGAACTCAAGTTCCCAAATGACAGAGCCATAGTCTTCTTTGCCGACAACTTCTCCATGATGGGAAACTATCAGCAACATTATCTGCTGTGCGATAGACTCTTCAAAAGAGCAGCGTTTCAACTTTCCGTTGACAGCAGACTGTAAACTTACTGGTATTTTTAGATAACTCATATTCTATTATATTACCCACGTTTGCAAATATAATGTTTTTGAAATATAACGGCTATATTTTTCATAAATTAATTTCCGCTTCTTTTGCTGGATAAAATTTAATTCGTATATTGCGCCCATGAGAGATAAGCAACATAATTTGTTAACAATTTAAATGATTGAGAACTATGGGACTCTATAATTATGGAATTGGAGGCAACGAAGTAAAAGTGGACGCAAATGAATCCATTGCTGATATCCCTTCCAACCGAACTTTGATGGTCCAGAAATTAACGGATGAAGCTCCTACTTCTCCTGAGTGTGTTTACGGACTGGAAACAGTAGAAGATGTGTTTGAACATTTTGAGCCGACTGTGCAATTAGAGCATGTAGATGCCGGAGGTGCCGAAATTAAAGAACTAATGGCTTTCAGGAACCTTGGGGATTTTGATGCTAAAAAGATTAAGGAGAATAGTGAGTTCTTGAGCGGGCTTGACATCGAGAAAGAACAAAGTGTTAAAATTGCCAGACAGCTGACATCGAACAGGGCGCTTCAAAAAGTTATTGAGAATCCTGAAACGAGGAATGCCCTGGCAGAAATTATAGAGAATTCCATTCAAGAAATTCAGGCTGCACAATCCAAATCTAAACTTTAAAACCATCATCACATGAAACCGGATAATCAACAACAAAAACAGCAGGCTGTAACAACTTCTCCTCAATCCTCTCAGCAAGGTCAAGTTGCTTCCGTAGCTGCGATAGACCGTCTTAAAGAATTCGGCGGTTTTTCTTTCTTAGAGAATATTATAGATGGATTCTCCAATTTAAATCCTAACAGAAAAGCCCGGCGAAATATTTTCTTGACGGATGAACAATGGGCGCTTGAACGAAAGGCCCTTACAAACCGTTTGTCCGTATGGTTGGATTTGTTACGAAACAATGATTCTGCCGAGAAAATGCGTGATAAGGCAAAAGAAACAGCTATTCAGGCTGAAGAACTATTGAATAAAAACTTGAAATCCGCTTTGGCGCGTACCCATGACCTGGAGAAAGCTTATCGCACCGTAGCTTCATTCTATAAGAATACCGAGAGTGACAAGGTCAAGAACATCACGATTGTCAATGCCAGCATTGAGCAGTTACGGGATTTGGATAATACTGTTTTTGCAGACCACATCAGCAAAGAATTGAAGCAAAATTTTGACCGCTTGGATTTACGCCGAAATTATTCTCTTCTGGTTGTGCCCGGATATTTGGGCTCCAATGCCATTTTGGACAAGTGGTCAAAAATGGCTCATGAAAATAAAGCCTTCTTAATAACGGATTTCCAGGATTTGGAATCTCCAGATGATGTTGTTGATATATTCTTTAATGCAGATCATACCGGTGGCGATGATTTTAAATCCAACACGGTAATGACTTGTAATTGGCTGTTGGGACGTCAAAAGGAAGAAGCCGTAGGAGAAGAGGAGAATTTGTATATCCCGCCTTCAGCCGCTTTGGCCGGAAAGATATACAGCACCCGAATGTCACAGGTTGTGGCCGGAAAAAAATTCGGTGGTCTGAATGAAATCGAAAGTGTACGTTTTGACCTCAAACGCAGCGAGATATCAGAACTGGAACGCATGGGGCTTGTGCCTATGGTAAACGAATACAGCAAGGTTATGGCATTCTCTGCAAAGACTCTTTTCAATGGAGACAATCTTGGATTGCAAACCTATTCGGTGGTACGTGTTTTTGACTATATTACCAAAGTTTTATTTGACTTCCTGAACCGGCGTGCCTTTGAAAATTGGGATACGCGTATCGAAGCCGATTTGCGTTCCCAAATTGTGAAATTCCTTGATAGCGTAATGGGACCGAATAAGTTGATCGAGCGCTTTAAGGTTGTGAAAATTGAACAACACCCGGAACTGAAAGACTGTGTATTACTGGATATTCATATTACCCCATTCTTCCCGGCCAAGAGTTTTGTAATCCAATTGGCAGGACATAAAGGAGATAGTCCGGAAGAGGCTGTTTGGGAGAGCGAATATAAACAAGTATAAGTGAAAAAATAACAAAAAAGGATTGCAGGTTTGTTGCCACAACATTCCTGCAACCTTTTTTTAGGACGATATAAGTTATGGGGATCACATTGCTGCAATTTAAAACAATGTGTCAGAATCGGCAACGGTACACCGGTTACGTTGAAGGTTTAGGATATGTCTGTTGGCGTCCAAGATATGTTATATATGACAGGCTGGACATGTCTTACAATAAGCCGTCAGGCTCGGAAAAAGTCGCATTTTATGAACTTGTTATAATTAAAAACGAAGAAAATACCCAAAGTGGATTCTCGCCATTAAGAGAAGTAAAGGATATGGCTATAAATGCCCTGTCTGTATATGGTGCTATTAATTCAGTAGAGCAGCTGTCAACCAAGCCGGTGGTTTTAGGACCGGATTACATTCAAATAAATCGTCAAGGTACGCTTGTACGCAATCGTAATAAGAAATACACAACAAAAGGAAAAATTGCAGGGCGTATCGGAGATAAATTATTTGGGATTGGAGTTATTATCGACTTAGCTTTGTGGCAAGCAGGTGAACAGGAATGGTACCAGACGAAAGTTAATATCGGGGTTAATACCGGTATTTTCTTAATAGGACAAGTTTGTCCTCCTGCCGGGGTTGTGTTAGGTATTTTATGGTTTATTCTTAATGCGGTACATACAGATCCCCGGCCTTCTCCCGGCATCTATGAGCAGATACATGGAAGCATTGCACCGGCTGATGCGACTAAAGTTCATAATCCGTATTATGATAATAGAATTATATCACGAAAATATGTTCCTTCGCAATACAATTTCGAACAAAAATAAGATATTATTTTGGGATAATATTTTTTTTTGGGTCCGGTCTTATACTCCTAAAGGAGGATATGCACACCGTGCTTACGGAGTTATTACATTAATTCAATATGTGTATTTGTTATTGATAATCTCCATAGTGGTTAATTGTCTGGATTGGGAAACCGCCTTATGGATATACTCCAATCAAAAAAATATTATTTTTGCTGTAGGGATAATTTTCCCTTTACTCTTTTTTGCAAACTCGTTAATATATAACGACCACAAGTATCAAAGTTTAGATGATAAGTTCATGCAAATAACTTCTGGTAAAAAGAAAAAGCTTAAAAGAACCTTTTTTATTGTTTTGGGCATTACTGCAATAATTGTATTTATAGAAATCAAACTGTTTCATCTGTTTGAAGAGAATTTCATACAATATCCTTAATGTATATCTGCGAGATTGCGCCTTGCAAGCAATATTTAATATGATGTGGACAAGCCGGGAGCCCTTACAGGGTGGAAGAACTGGAAGTTTGAGACGGAAAGTCCGGCTACATTTATTTTATTCCACCTAAAATATCATATAATCTTATTTCAATAAGTATCTGTGTCGCAACTCTTCCTTATCCTGCCTGATTGAGATGGGGCCGCCCGGCTTCCTCCTGCCGAACAAACCAATCCACGCTTCTCTTTTTAAAGAAAGAGCCGGGCTGAATAATCTCTTAATAAAAAGCCATATGCATGAAGTAGATAATCGAATTTTCATATTGATACGCCTAAATCCCCGTTTTTTTCATTACCTTTGTCTATAGACTGATAAAATTAGTAACAATGAAAGAATCCATAACCATAAAGAATGTTGGTCCACTGAAAAATATTCAAATAGACGACATTAAACCCCTTACCGTATTCATCGGTAAGTCTGCAAGCGGTAAGAGTACAATCATGAAAATAGTTGTGCTTATGCGTTACATCTATAAAATGGTAAATATCCGTTCCTATTTAAGGAATGCAAAGATTACACGTTCTCCATTCAAACTCCGGTTCGACTCCTTGCTCCACGACGGTTTGGACAAAATGATAACAGCAGATACGGAAATTTATTATACGGTAGAAATGAACGGCAATGCATATACTATATCTTATGCCAAGAAAAACTTGCAAGCCAGCATTAACATTCCCAATAATGACTTGGTATTCTTCAAAGAATCATACATATCTGAAACGAGAAGTGTCATACCTGCATGGACATCCAAAGTCTCTTCATTCAAGGGGGCAAGCCTCGGATTCTTTTTCCATGAGACATTCAATGATTTTAATAATGCTACGGATGTTATCAAGGAGCAGCAGTTGGAATACCTGAATCTGAAAATGAAAATACAGAAATCAGGAAACAAGCCCAAGTTATTTATGATAGAATCTGAGCAGGAGGGTTCTGTTCCTGTAGAGTTAAGGTATGCATCTTCGGGTATTCAGACCTCGGCACCCTTAGTTGCTATAATACGCTACTTTGCTAAAGAGTTCTCTTTTAAGGATGCTTTCCAGCGTTCCGTGCTAAGTTACCTGTTCAAGCAGGACCTTCTTACAAAATTCACTCCGGGAATCAATCAAAATGAACTGGCAAAGTATGTACATGTTCATATTGAAGAGGCAGAATTAAGCCTGGATCCCGAAGCGCAAAGAGGACTGATCAACAATATAGTCAGTGAGGCTTTTCATAAAAATGATGTTGATAGGAAACTGGGATTGATGATCGCTACCCATAGTCCCTATATAGTTAATCACCTGAATGTGTTACTCCGTGCCAGTTATTTTGAAAAAGCACGTAAGAACTATCCTTTTTTGGAAAAGGACAATATTGCCGTATATAGAGTAGGTGAAGGTACACTTACCTCCTTAATGGCCACAGATAATGATACGGAAGAGTATGTCATTAATACATACGACCTTTCCGACACCATGGAAGAAATTTTCAATGAATACGAAAGCATGGAGGAACAGGAAAATGGACAGCGCATTAATTGATTTCCTAAAAAAAGATTATCCTTCTCATTTCGGAGTGGTGTGGGATGAAACTACTATGTCTATCCGTAGGGAACAACGTCCGAGAGGGAAACATGAAATCCGGGACCAACAGCCCAAAATAGTACAGTATTCCGGTAAGGGTGTTTCTATAATTAATAATAACTCGCTTGTCGATATAGAGATTATAGATTTTGAACACTATATTAATTTATTTCATGATACAGCTGCGGGTATGGGACGAAAATGTGATTTTATCATAAACCCGATAGCTGGATACGACTTCATTGTCTTCAATGAACTGACAGAAAGTCAGGGCCAGTATATTCGACCGTTCAATTCACCAACAACAGGGGACAAAAAAGAGGGTAAACTGGCCTATGCAAAGAAGCAACTGGAAATTTCCATTGAAAAATTCTATAGTGTAAGCGACTTTTTAGATGGGTATGAAAAGAAGATTGCCCTTTTTTCATATCGATTGACTGATGGCAAACCGGGACATCTTATGACTAAATCCATGAATGCTTTCAGAAGACCGCAAAAAATTTTATCTAACATCCGCGCTCATGAACCCCTAATACATGGTTTTGTATTTGAACAAAGGATGTATCATGAAGAATACAAAGTAAACTGAATATAACATTCAAGATATGGCAAACAACGAACATAACCCAATAGCCATAAGAATCAGTCAAATTCAAGACTTATGGATTCAAAACAGGACAAACCATCCTGACGCAAAGGTGTATTGTCTGACATGTGACCAAGAGGATTTCCCTTTGGTGGAGGGTTTTATTCGTCTTGAAGGTTCTCCTTACGGGAGGTCCAGTGATACGATTCTTGCCTTTATGACGGATTATGATTCCCCCGCGGCGTTTTATTCTTTTCTAATCAACGAGTGGATCTCATCTTTTGCGGCAGAATTGGAAAAACACCCGGATTGGAACTGGACAGATTTCGAGGAACTGAAACAAGAGGCAGGCATTCTTAAACAGGACAACCCCAAAATCCTGAAAGACTTTTATATTCGTATGGTAAGCAGTTTTAAGATTTTCGAGGGGGTTGCCGGCAACATTCTTGGTATAACGATAATCATTTATCGAATCCAGGACGTGGAGTCGCTAAATAATTCTATAAAGGAATTGGCCGAGGCTCTTCCCCCGCATGTAAGTCTTATTCTGACGGACTATAACGGCCGTGAGGTATATGGCTTGTTGCTGGAGAATATGAAAGAAAAAGCCTGTCGGATAAATATTCCCGACCAGAACATGTCTGAAGCCTATAAAGAAATAGCAACACAGGGGGATCCACACGATCCGCAGGTGAAATACCGCTGTTGTCTGTTCGCCTTGGGGGAAGCAGCCAATGCTGGAAAAAAGAAAGAGGTTAAACGCTTGGGAGAAGAGCTTATAAAGATATGTCGTGAAATTGGGGGGATTGAAATGTGGGCTTCCGCATACCTTATATATGGAGGTTTTATGTTGGGCTTCAAGGATGAAGCCGCATTCACGCACAAACTGCTTGACAAGGGGATCGGCATAGCGCAATCTGCAGGACAGAAGGAAACAGCTTGTATCCAGATATTGATACAGCTCTATGATTATAAAGGCATTGCCTATAACCTGTCGAGAGATGCGCAAAAGGCAGTTGGCTGTTTTTTGAAAGGAGCGGAAATTGCCAGGGAAGAAGATTTAAAATCTATGGCTGTCAGTCAATATGGCTATGCGCTGCTTGTTGCATTGAAAAAGGATCGTTTCTTTTACGAACCGATCCTAACGGAGGCTTTTGAATATGGCTATGCACTGGATGATGACGAATTGAGGACGGTTAATTTATCCTTCATAGCCCATACTTATATTGGAAAGATATATAGTATTGAAGCCGAGAAGCGGGAAGAAATCGAAAAACGCATGGAGGCTCTTTACGGCGAAGATTGGCAGGCTGGCTCAAAAGAGATAGGTGCCAAGCTGGAAAATGAATATCTGTTGATTAAAAAGTGACAATGCAAATTTACTGTATATTAATGCAATAAGTTATTTTCATAAGTCGAAAAATACTTTTTTTGTGTTTTGCAAAAAAATATCTCTAAAAAATTTGGAGTTTTAATTTTAATTTCCTATGTTTGCCAACAACAAAGATGATGTTTTATTTTTCTTCTTTTTCTCCCACAAATAAAACAGAAATCAACATGGAAGAACCGGAGGAAATTTCAAAAGATCGTTTTTGAAGTTTTCTCTTTTTTGTTTTTATCCCATAAGAACTGAATTCAAAAAAGAGAGGAGAGATATTCAAAAACCATTGTTAAACTTTTAAATTTTCATTGATTATGGCATCATTTAGAGCAACATTGGAATTTGCAGGAAAAGAGTATGATGTGCTGCACTCCGAGTATGAATTCAGTCGTACGACCGACTCTAAGGGAAAACCCTCTTCGAATATTTTGGGAGGACGCGTAGGGGTTGTTATCGAATCCACTGATGACACCGCTACTATTGAAGCCATGCTGAACAGCCAGTTCAAGCAGGTAGAGGGAAAGATTGTCTACAAGAAAATCGAGGAAGACGCGAAGATGAAGGAAATCGAGTTCAAGAACGCCTACATCGTACATTACAAGGAAACCCTCGACGTGAACAACGAAGTGCCAATGACAATCGCGCTGACCTTCTCGGCTGAGATGATCAACGTGGGGAACGCCGCTTTGGACAATCGCTGGCCGAAGAACTGATATTTTCAGCTTGAACACCCGTCCGGGATGTAATAAGAATTGCCGCCTGACGGATTTTCCGTTGGGCGGCAATTGTGATTTTTAACTAAAATATAGCCGTTATGCTCGAGCAGAAGAAAACAACAGTCAGCATTGAAGGGAGTCCTCTGCCCTCCTTTTCTCAGGTCATATTGAAACAATTCATTAATGACCATCACTATTTTGATGTTCACATGGACATAGAATCCGGAGAACTTTATGCGGCACATACGCTTGACAAAAGCAAGAACTGGGTAGGCAAGAAACTGGATATTCAACTGGGAGATAATGTTTTCAAGGGTATCATAACTCACGTCGAGCTTCATCGTACCCAAGGCAATCACGGCTATCTGCTTATACAGGGATATTCTTTAACATTCCTGCTTGAATCAGAATTGAACTGTGCTTCATGGACAAAAAAAACATTATCCGGCATAGTTAAGGAAATATGTGACAGGGATGGTGTCCCTTGTCTGGTTAATCCGGAATACAAAACAGAGATCGAATATGAATGCCAGTATCGCGAAAGCGATTTTGATTTTATCCGGCGTTTGGCACGGCAATATCATGAATGGCTGTATTATGACGGACATCAGCTGGTATTTGGCAAACCATCGTCACTTCCACCTCCTGTCTCTTTGGCTTATGGCCGCGAAATTTCGGATTTGAATATCGGTATTCAGACACTTGCACGACCTTTACAAGGAAGTTCATACCATTCAGGAAATGCACAGACATATAAGGCTTCTACTCCGGATGCTCCAAAGGGGCTGAATATGCTGGGACAATCTGCATTCGACGCTTCTATAAAACTATTCAAGTCTCCGGCTGTCCAAAACTCTGAGATTAGGGTTGCCAACAAGAGTCAGCTTGATAATTATTTCCAGAAAAAGCAACAGGGTGACACAGCCTCATCACATTACATAGCTTGTGATACCGACAGCAATCTTGTAAATTTGGGTAGCGTAGTTGAAATTCAGACTGCAATCCAGATTTTTCAATCTGTTTTTGAAGAAAAGAGTTTGGGAGAATATATCGTAACGGAGATTACACACTTCTCAGGTGCGGGAGAAAGTTATTATAACAGTTTCACGGCTATCAGTTCTTCTGTTCCGACTCTTCCCCCTCCCGATGTGCCACTGCCGGTTGCACAAACCCAGCAGGCTGTGGTAATAAGCAATGATGATCCGGAAAAGCAAGGACGTGTGCAGGTTAAGATGAGTTGGCAAGGCGATGGAATGCAGACATCATGGATTCGTGTCTTGACACCGGATGCCGGTGTAAGCGATAAAGTTTCTACAAATCGCGGGTTTGTATTTATCCCGGAGAAAGATGATATCGTCCTTGTCGGTTTTCGCTATGACGACCCCAACCGCCCATTCGTGCTTGGAAGTTTGTTTAATGGAAAAACCGGAACCGGAGGAGACAGCGGGAACAAGAAAAAGAGCCTGACAACGAGAAGCGGTTGTACCATTACCATAGACGATGACGAAGGCAGTATCACCATGAAAGATAAGGATGGCAATAGCTATGCGGCTGATGGACAGGGAAACATAACTATTTCCGCCTCAAAATCCATCAAGTTGTGCGTGGGGGAAACTTCCATTGAATTGGATAGTGAAGGCAATATTACATCCAATGCTGCTGCCAATATCTCGGAAACGGCCGGAGCGGACATCATCCAAGCCGCCCAAAAAGTGAGCACTTCTGCCGAAACTTCATATAACATAAACGGTAATGAGGTTACTGCTACGGGGAAAAGTACGGCAACACTTTCCGGAGGCACACAGGCTACTGTGGATTCCAGTGGCACAACGGCTATAGCAGGTACAATCATTAAACTGAATTAATTTATGAGCAACGCCATACAACAGATAGCAGACAATATGCTTTACCTTTGGGAGGAAGCCATAAGTCATCCCGTAAAAATGGTTCGTATAGTTATTAATCCTGGAGATGAATCCATGCTCAAGGCATTTTATGACTATATGTTGGCCATTGACAGCGACGAGGAGGATATGGTTTTCGTCATAGCCTTGCCGTTTATGTCTGTTGTAGAATATAGCGATAAAGTTCTTCGGTATATAGAGCGGCAGATTGAATATTGGAATGATTCCGATAAGCCGGAAGACATTATTTTTGAGAGAATAGACTGGACTCCGGATTTTACACTTGGAAGCAAGGATAATCCTGCGCAGTTGGTTGTTGAGAATTTCAATAGATTGGCAAAGGTTATCGTTGGCGGGACTGATATGAAATGCAGTTTTGTCTTTGATATCGAGGGTACGCAGGAGTATGAAGAATGTCGATTTTGGTTCGAACAGGCTCTGTCATTGCCGTTCAATGCGCAGATGGTTTGGGGGATCAGTGACATTATCGGGCAGGAACAGTTCGGTGACATCATGTCTAAGTATCCGAAAGAAACGACCAGTATTTATCCACCGATCAACATGGATGAGGCCGTTGAAAAATTGGCTGAACAGGCCGCCAATGAGGATACTGGTGATCCGGGCGCCAATGCTTTTCGAATAATGTTGGTGAAACTAATGAATAGCGTGAAGAAAGGGGATGCCGCGCAGACTGAATTTTATGCACGCAAGTGCTTGGATATGGCTCTCGTCAATGTAAAAAAGGACTTAAACTGGCTGAGTCAATTCGTTACTGTCTATACCATTTTATACACTGACCGTATTACACGTAAAGATTGGGACATGGCTCTCTATTTTGCCAACAAGGCGGTAGAATCGGCACAAATGGGTGAAGGCAGGCTCGAGCCTTCACTGTCCGGCCGTTTGCTTGGTGGTGCACTTTTGGGAAAAGCCTCCATATTGGTGCATCGTTCCGGGTGGCAGGAAGCTGCTGAAATATATAAGGTGGGAGCGGATGCTTACTCCCGATGTAAAGACTATCTTATGCAAGCAGAGGCTTTGCGAATGTGCGGATGGTGTCGAGAAAAAAATCACGAGAACGCTTTGGCGGCAGAATGTTACATTGAAGGATTCCGTTTGGCAGATAAATTATCTGTTGAGCTGGTAAGGCACTCCTCTTATCCATTGTTGCTTCTCAAGCTGCTTGAGAGTTCGAACTACCAGTCTTCTGTCGGCAAAGACGAAATCGATTCGGTATTAACACGCATAATCGGGAAAGACTGGGAAAATTTCTTATATGAGTACAAACGGAATTTAGGGAAATATTATGAACTGGCTGAACAAAATATGGACAACGCTGCAACAGATATTCACTGATGGACCGGATTATATCAAGTCTAATCCGAAATCAGGTTATCTTATTGTTATACTGATTTTATTGGTGTGGCTTCTTGGATTATTACTGGACTGGAAATGGACTTATGCCCGTCCCGGCAGTTGGGGTGGAAATTTCTGGTTGGACATATTGGGACCTAATGGCTTACGCTTTTGGCTGGGGGTCATTGTCGTACTTGCCATTTTCTTGTCAGGCTATTTATTTTTTAAGACTTAAAACTATTAAAGGATATTGTTATGTCATCAGGAACAAGTTATTTCGACCAGGTAAGCTCGCAGCTTGAAGTCACTGTCGGCAAACAAATGTCTGGTGTGGTTTCCGGAGTTTCTGCTAATGCAGAAGCTGGTGTGTCACCATCGATAAATGCTCTCGACACGGGATTAAAGGCGGCAACCGCCCTTGGCAGCTTGGCTGACAACGTGAGTGAGGCAGCCATACTGCCCGTACTCGGCGCATTGGGTATGAAAGGACAGGCCTGCCTTCCCATATCCAAGCAACTTGATCCTGTAATCGGAGTGGATATACACTTGGTGAACATACCTCCGGCAACAAGCGTACCCATGCCGCATCCGTATGTGGGCACACTATTATGCCCTCAAGATTTTATGACCGCAGCAGTGGCCTCGTTTATACCGCCTCCGCCAACAGCAGAGGATACTGGAAGTGCGGACTCTGCCAAACTTGCGGAAATCGGACATACCGCATTGACAATGGCCGTGGGCATGTTGGGTGCAACCGTCAAAATAGGCGGATTTATTCCTCGTGCTGTAGCTTCCACACCCACACGTAGCATACCGCATATTCCTATGGGAGCCGGATTTGCTGCCAACTCTCTCCCGATCCCGAAGAATAACGGACACGCATTCATGGGAAGCCTTACGGTACTGGCTGACGGATTGCCTCTTTCAGGAGGAGGTACGCACCTGCATCTGGATTGTAACGACCTCGGTATGGCCAGTGTACATAAGGTGCCGGGACTATTTCTGCCTACGGGAGTCATTAATCCGATTCCCCCTGCAAAACAGATATTGACCAGCCCCATTCCCGTACCGCTCAACCCTATGGCCGCACTTTCCCGTAAATGCATGGGGGCTTTCGGCAGAGCCTACAAGAGAAAGACCGCAAAGGTGGCAAAAAAACTGCACGACGCGGTAAATGACAAAATAAAGAGCAAGTCCTTGCAGAATATGCTGCACAAAACGATCTGTACCGTCACCGGACATCCCGTTGATGTGGCAAGCGGCACGTTCTTTACTGATGAAGAGGATTTCTGGCTGGACGGCCCGATTCCGCTTTCGTGGGAACGTACATGGTACAGTCGCAGCGATTACCGTGGCCCCTTGGGCAACGGCTGGCATCACGCCTATGACATGGGGATTGTCGTGGAAAACGGAATACTAACTTTCCGTATGTCGGACGGAATACCGGTCGCATTTTCCCTGCCCACAGAGAAAAATCCGTCATTTATACGTTCCGAACGGAAAGAAGCACGGAAAGAGAAGGACGGTTATTGTATCTGGGATATGGACGAGGATCTGTACTATCGTTTTACACGGAAAGAGTATGACTCCATACATCTGCTTGAAAGCGTGTCCGATGCTAACGGCTTTGCCATACGGTTCAGTTACAGTGCCGAGGGCTACCTGCGCAATATAACGGACAGTGCAGGGCGCCATCTGAGGGTGGAATACGATGTCCGCAACGGACGCATCATGGAAATATGGGCTCCGCATCCCGAAAATGCGGATGAGGAAATCATACTTGCCTCTTACGATTACGATGCCGAAGGAAATATGATACGGCAACGTAATGCGGTGGGTGATGCGATGCTCTATGAATATGCCGGACGCCTGATCGTGAAGGAAACGTGGCGTAACGGACTCTCGTGGTATTTTGAATATGACGATACGGGTATCGGTGCCCGCTGCATCCACACATGGGGGGGCGACGGCATATACAATCACAAGCTGAAGTTTATGAACGGGCTGACAGAAGTACTTGACAGCCATGATAAACTGACAGTTTATCACCACCGTGACGGGCTTGTATATCTGAAAATAGACGCCAATGGAGGTGAACACCGCTGGAAATACGACACGGACAGGAAACTTTTGCAGGAAACGGATCCGGCAGGCAACAGCTACCTGTACAAGTATGACCGCTGGGGTAACTGCACGGACAATTCGGATCCGGGCGGTGGCAGTGTTTCTGCGGTATTCTTCCGGAAAGGTGCGTTACGCAACAGGCCGATAAGTGTGACTACGGCAGACGGGGGAACATGGATGTTCGGCTATGACGACAAGGGCAATGTGATGAAGCGCACAAATCCGGAGGGAGCTGAGACAAAAATAGAATACCGTGAAGGATTGGTTAGTCGTGTGACGGATCCTTACGGTGTGATGACAACCCTTTCTTACGACAAGGACGGAAATCTTACGGAAGTGGCAGACAGCCGTGGCAATGTGTTACGTTACCGATACGACCGGATTGGACGCTGCCTTCGCGTTACGAATCCGAAAGGCGCAGAACAGGTACGCAAGTACGACTTGGTTGGTCGTGTGGTGGAGGTGGAAGATTTCGATGGAAACCATATATTCCTGACTTATGACGGAATTGATAACCTGGTGGAATATCGTGATAACCTGCAACAGGTGGAATACCGCTATGCGGGAATGTGGAAACTGACTTCCCGTCGGGATAGCCGTGGCGTAGTAGCGTTCCGCTACGATGGAGAGGAACGCTTGCGCAAGGTAATCAACGAACGGAGGCAATGCTATGACTTCGACCTTGATAATACGGGTAACGTAATTAGCGAGGTGGGCTTCGATGGAAAGAGAAGGATATACAAACGTGACATAGCCGGACGGGTCGTGAGCGAGAAATTGCCGAGCGGAACGGAAAGGGAGTATGAATACGATGCGGCATCACGCGTTACGCGTGTTTCTTATGTCACAACTGACGAACCGGACCAGACTTATCAGTACGGCATATCGGGCAGGCTTGTGGAAGCCGTAAGAGGTGAAAGCCGTGTGGAGTTTACATACAATACACTGGGGCTCCCGGTTACGGAAACGACGGATGGAGAGACCATCACACGTACTTATGATAAGGTCGGGCAGATTCTTTCTTTACAGAGTACACTTGGAGCAGACTTGAAATATGAGCGAAACGAATATGGAGAGCTGGTTGGATTCAAGGCGAGTGACGGATGCGGTGAAGACGGAGGTGCTTGGCATTCCGAACACCGTTACGATACGTTGGGCTTCGAAGTGGAACGGATGCTTCCGGGCGGTGTGGTGCGCAGTTTCGCGTACGACAATATAGGACGGTTGGTAGATGCCCGGACACGCAAAGATGCCCGGACACGGCACATGCGTCGCTATTGCTGGGGTGTGGCCGACCGTCTGCTCTCCACCGAGGATAGCAAAAGAGGTACGACACGTTATGGCTATACGCCGAATGGTCAGCTTGAATTTGCGGAATACCCTGATGGTACACAGCAATGGAGAAAGAGCGATATTCTCGGCAATCTTTATCCTGATCCTGACTGTACGATACGGCGTTTCCTCAAGGGAGGCGTAATGGAGCAGGACGGTAAGTGGCACTATGAATATGACAAGGACGGCAACCTGACGGAACGTTATATTGGTTCAGGGAAATGGCTTGATGGGAAAAAAGAGCATTGGAGGTATCGATGGAACGCCGACGGTTCGCTGGCTAAGGTCATACGTCCTGATGGAGAAGAGGTTGGATTTACCTACGACGCTCTGGGCAGACGACTTTCAAAGACATTTGGTACGGTTGTCACTCGCTGGTTATGGAATGGGAATGTACCGCTGCACCAGTGGAAGCAGCAGCGTACCTATTTGCATCGATATGAACGCTGGGAAACGGATGAAAAGCGTCATGCCCGTACACTGTGGTTGTTCGATGAAGAATCTTTCGTTCCGGCAGCCATGATTAAGGAGGGGAAAACATATTCCATATTGACGGATCATTTGGGGACACCCACAGAAACGTATGATACTGAAGGTAATGAAGTGTGGAGTCGTGTGCTTGACTTCAATGGGAATGTCATTGAGGAAACAGGAAACAAAGGGATGATTCCGTTCCTTTTTCAAGGCCAGTATTATGACAGAGAGACAGAACTGGCCTACAACAGGTTCAGGTACTACTCACCGCAAATAGGAATGTATGTTTCGCAGGACCCGATTGGACTGGCTGGTGGAATTTGTTTATATAATTATGTTGTTGATACTAATGTTCTAATTGATTGGTTTGGCTGGCATGAGGTTATTGCTATTTTGGATGGGAAACCAGTATTAACAGATAAAGGAAAATATTCATGGTATAGTAATCCTGGATCGTCAGACGCACAATACAATGGATATGGTGCCACTGGACATTCAGAGGCCAAACTATTAGAAGCTCTTGATAAGAGAAACAAAGTTGGTGATTTATCGGGAAAAGTATTAGATATACATTCAATGGGGCAAATGACTAAAGGTGGTGTATCACAATTATCTCCATTGGCTCCATGTAATAGATGTGAGAAAGGCATGCAAACCTTTGCGATAAAGCATAATATGATTATTCGATATCATTATATTAATGATGAAGGGCATAAAAAAATATCAACTTATAAACCAAAATGATTATGGATTCAATCAAATACATTAAAAATAAAATTATTGAGAAAAGAAATTTGTTAGATAAAATAGCACAGAGTGATTTGATATTTAATCCAACTCTTTCTCTTGAAAAGATAAGACAATTTGAATTTGAAAATCATATAGAACTTCCACTAGATTATAAACGCTTTATCTCTGAGATAGGAAATGGTGGAGTTGGTCCTGGATTTGGATTAAAATCATTATTTGATTCTATAATAGATTTTAAATTGAGAAATCGACCTTGCATTTGTTTAAATAAAGAATTTCCATACCAAGAGAAGTGGAATGAGTCTTGGATTGCATCATTTGATTGGGATGATGATTATCCTGAATCCGAGATTGTGGATAAATATATGAATACCAAACATATATTTGGATGTTTACAAATAGGTCATTGGGGGCATGGTTGTACCTTTTTACTTGTTGTTAATGGAACAGAATTTGGTAATATTTGGCTTGATAATAGAGCTGATTATAGTGGTATTTCACCTGTTCTCAATAAAGAGAATAAGCATATTACTTTTAGTGAATGGTATTCAGACTGGATAACTAATCTGATATAATATCTAATAATTGTAATGACGGACACAGGTTATTTCGACAGCATAAGTGCAAACCTCAAGACTGGTGTAGGAAAAGATATCTTGGGTAGCATAAAAAACAACTCCAATGCCTCGATGCTCTCGGTTCTCGGGGGCATGAAGAACATGCTCTGCCTGCCCTTCTCCAAGCAGCTCGCTCCGGTGTTCGAAGGTGACATTCACCTTGTGGCGATATCGCCCTTCCCTGTCTCTCTCATGCCTCACCCTTATGTCAGCGTGCTCCTGAGACTGCAGCACTTCATCGTTACGGCTCTCTCCGTTACTGACAGTGGAGCAGGCGGCGGATACCAACAGTTGAGGGAACACCTCACATATAACAATTAAATTACATTTTTAAGTATTAATGAATATGATTGATAATCGCACAACATTTCTTATTGGAGCAGGTACGCCACTTGACCTTGATTTACCGCAAGGAACTATAAAACCATCAACAAGGAATATTACAGACGAGGTTTGTAGTCCCTATACGGATTATCTTGATCCAAGTAATTCCATTACAACAGTGAAAGATATTTATGACAAACTTAAGATGGCTTATCCGCCTGATCACTCCAATCCGTTTCTTAGGAAGGCACCGGAACCTAATGTCCATTTTGAACATCTGTTCCATGTGTTGGAAATGCTATATTCCTATGGATGGGTATGGGATGGCAAATGTCATAATGCGAATCTGTTCCCTGCTTTTGCTCCCTTTACACTGCCTAATATGGAGTTTGATCGTAACAATCTCAGCTCCGTGATGAAGCAGTTCGTTTTACGGATAATGGATATTATAAATGGATACGATACTGTTTTTCGAAATCGGAAGTATAAAGAAAATGAATGGTATCGGGATTTTTACCAACAGTTCGGAAAGGGCAGTGATTTCTTTGTGTTTAACTATGACACAACGATAGAAGATTCTATTGGAAACTATGAAGATGGTTTTGAACCTGATGGCATTCAAGATGTATTCAAAAGGTTTAATCCCAAGCGGTTGTTTGAGAATCCGGAAAAAGTGGCAACCATTAACCATCTGCACGGATGTATCAATTACTATTTCTCGTCCTATAAAAACGCAAATCAGGATATATATACCAATCTCTCCCATGACCTATACAAATATCCTAATTATGATATAGTAAAAGATATGATGATAGGCCGAGGACAGGGGCAACCAACCTGCCAGTCCGGAGAAACTTACTATGCGTCCCCTATAGTTACAGGATTGCGTAAACCGGATAAACTAAACTGTGTCCCCTTTGATTTTTATCATGCCAATTTAACTAATTGCATAATCCGGAACCCCAGATTAGTAATTGCAGGATATAGTTTCGGGGATTTATATTGTAACAATTTATTAGAGCGAATGCACTTCCTGCATGGAAATCGGCGTCGTATTGTAGTTATTGATTTTTTAGATATTCCGAAAAAGGACCGGATGCATGGCGGATATTGGTTAAGCCAAAATATGGGTAGTTTCCTTTGCCGTGCGGCAGAATGCGGTACTTTTGATGAAGTGGTGGAACAACTTTATAAAAATGAGGACCCCAAGACCGGTGCTTTGTATAGCGACAACGGTTGTTTGATGGTACTTTTTAATGGATTTAAACATGCCGCAGCATGTAGCAATGATATAGAATCTTTTTTAAATTCATAAACAATATGATGAAAGCTGATGGCACACCGAAGTCTGCAAAAAGGCAAGCGACAGGGAGTAGTATTTCCGTGCATCCATACCCATCAGTATGGGATACGGCAAACTATATCTGTGAAGAGATCAAAAGAAACGTCAGGTCTCAGGATGTAAAAGAACTTATCTCTCTTTTGAACCATTACAATAAATCACAGAATTCTCAAAAGCAAGCATTCAAGAAACTGACCCCATTCGGGCAGGCAGCAGTATCCGCACTAAATCCTTCTTCTCTACTTGCAAGTGTCGCATCAGACAAAGTAGAGGGAAGAATACAGGCATACAAAAAGTGGAAAGGACTTGTTGCAAATGAGAAAATATGGGATCATAAGAGAAAGATCAAAGAAATACAAGGTTGCGATTGGGCTTGTGATAGTGCAACACAATTGAAATTTATGTATGATATATGGTCTAACATACACTATGGATTTATCGGCAGGTATGTGGGATTTACCGAATTTGAACTTGTTAATGGCGCCGGTTTTGCCCAACTGGGAGACAATAACAGGTCTTATGGTACCTGGGCCAAACAATACATTTCGAATCGATTTGTTAATTTGGGAGATGCGGATATATTGGGAGGATTCGATGACGCAGAAGACACTCAGGCCATAAAGGTTGGTTTCAGCCTGTTCAATAAGTTCGGAGCGGTACCTTCTGTTTTGACATCTCGGCATATCATGGATGAACTTTATCTGTTTTACCGGAATAATAAGCCTTTACATATAGAAAAATGCGAATATCACCAATAACATTTCTGATTTCAAGTTTATTCGTTACAGGTTGCGAACTATCCCTGCCGACCGACGACGAAATGGTGCGTCATTTCACGCAACATGAAGCGGCTTTCAATGAAATACGCGACATTGTCGTACAACGTGCTTATGGTACATATTACCCTCCTTACAGAACGGATACATTATATGGCGACGATTTATTGAGTATCAAGGAACTGCCCGAAGAACATAAGTTGCGGCTGGATTCCCTTCTAAACGAAATAAGTTGTGAGCGTGTCTTTTACTGGGGAAAAGAATCGCTAAAGGAAATGGGCAAGGATACATCAAGAACAAAAGTCTATATCCCTTATTTTGTTCACGGCTTGTCAATCGGCGGAACTTCCAAAGAATTTCTCTATGAACCGGAACTGGATAAAGAGCAAATATCGGCAACAGAACAACAATTGGATTTGAATGATATCTATCGCCAAACAGATAGTGATACGACTCTATATAAACCTATCAAAGACGGCTGGTATATTATGCTTGACCACGACAACTGAACTGCCACAAAAAAGACGTTTGTCCTCGCTGTCATACAGCATAAGGTCAGACGTCTTCTTAATGTGGATACAAAATCAAACACGCTACAATCTACTGTTTGTAATGAAATACTTCCGCTTCATATACAATTAGTTCCCTAATCGGGCTTCCAATTCCTGAATGCTTTCTTTTAAAAAAGCATACCCTTCATTAACTATGCGCTTGTATTCTTCAATAGCTTTTTGTGCATTCTCCGGATTTCCCGTGCAGTCATATTCTATTTGATGTGCATAACCTATGGCAAAAGGAACGGCTTCATCTTTACCGCGCAACTTTTCTAATTCTTCTCTTCCTTCCTTACGTTCTTCAGCATCATTTGAAAATGTCTTATCTATAGCAGAATCCAACTGCTTAAAAACTTTTTGTTTTTCTTCTATATAATCTTTGATGTTCATAATTTATGATGTTGGTTTTCTACAAAAATAGGGAAAAAAGCAAGACTATCAAAAAAAGGAGAAGATATTTTTTTAGGCCACAAATATTTTATAACTTCGCGTAAATGAAAGAATTAACTCATAAAAAATACTTAAATGAAAAACTTGTATATTATAGGAAATGGATTCGATTGCCATCATGGAATAAATAGTAGTTATAGTGCGTACCGTCAATGGCTCGAAGAAAACGAACCGGAACTCTACGAAAGACTGAGAGAATTCTATTATGTGGATGATGACGAATGGTGGTGGCAGTTTGAGGTGAATTTAGGTGAAATAGAACTTGCGGACTACGTACAGTATACTGCTTCGGAAAATCAGCCGGATTTTGCCAGTGACGAGTTTAGGGATCGGGATTATTATGTCGGTTCGTACCAGGCAGAAAGTGAAATTGGAGGTTTGGTCAATGACATTAAAGACACTTTCAAAGCATGGATTAACTCTCTGTCAAAGGCGGATGGAAGTAAAAAGATAAAGTTGACCAGAGGAGATGACCACTTCATTAATTTTAATTACACTTCCACCTTACAGTATTTATACGGTATTCCTGATTCAGAAATTCTTCATATTCATGGTAAGGCTTCCGATGAAGTGCTGGTACTTGGTCACAATAAGACTTATGAAGAGCTGACCAAAGCTGCAGAAGTCATCCAACCGGAGCCTCCGGCAGATTTGTCGGAAGAGGAGCTCGCCGAGTGGTACGATGGGGAAGACTACATAACTCAAACAGTTCGTGATGCCGCAGTCAACGAAATATATAGTATTCGCAAAAATGTAGAGCAAATTATCCAAGATAACCGGAGCATATTCTCTTCAATGAATGAAATCGAGCATATTTATATTTACGGCTTTTCTTTTTCTCCGGTTGACGAACCCTATATTGACAAAATAATCAGCCACATAGACAAAGAGAAAGTTCATTGGACAATTAGTTATTACAGCGATGAAGACCAACAGAAAATACAAGCCTATATGCAGTCCCGCAAAATATCACCGGATTTGTGGGAACTTATAAAATTGGAAGATATCCAAATGTACAAGCAACAACGATTGTTCTAAGCTTATTGGCAAGTCACCTGCATTTCCGTTTGTATTCAGGAAGCGGATATGCAGGTGTCAATATCATTATAATTTATGTACACCATATAAAATAGGTCTTTTTCCGTAATCATCAGATCCCCTTGATTACAAAAAATATTCCAAACTATTTGGATGTTTTGAGGATTTCTGTTACATTTGCTTTAGTTGATATTCTTTTCTTTTTTCGAAAGCGGGACCTCTGCTTTAATCAAGAATTATTGTCTTGATTCATAACCATTAAAACAGTATTGCTATGGGAGCATTCAGAGTGACCGTGCAAATTCGGAACAAAGAAATAGATATACTCTACTCACATATAGAGTTTAGTCGTAAGACAGACGCCAAAGGGCGTCCGGTGACAACTGTTATTGGCGGACGGGTTACGTTCAGCATTGAATCGACTCAAGATACGGACATACTTGAGATTATGGTGAACGGGCAATTTAAGCCCATTAGCGGAAGGTTTACTTTTTACAAGATTGAAGATAACTCTGTATTTCGGATTATTGAGTTTAGATGTGCCTATATTGTTTTTTACAAGGAAGTTTTTAATGTAGATAAAAGACGTCCATTATTTACCACAATAACTCTTTCTTCCGATGTTCTTGTTGTTGGAAATGCCTTTTTGACAAATAGTTGGTAGCTGGTTTTGTGATGTGGTTTTATATTTTGATCTCTTGCGGCATATATTCGGTGGAGCGGTAAAAGCATTAATCAAAGAACGATTAGTTGTGTATGAACTAACAAAATCCGGTCTGAATCGTATATTTATGGCTTAGCTGTTCGTGAACAATAAAGAGGAATGTGTAAATATTAGATAATGATTCTTTTGGTTTATACTTGCTTGACGTTTTGGAGGGCAATGGCAAAGATAATGCAACAAATTTATACTCTATTGCAAAAATACACTTTTGTGTCAGGCTTAATCGAAAGAACCTCTGTATCTTTGTTTCATTAAAACATGTTTATATGAAAAGATACAGCAGGAATCGCATTTATATCAGCGAAGAAGAACAGGAGAAAATCAAACAAGTCCGTATTCTATTGGGTGGTGCCGGAATTGGCAGCATCATTGCAGAATGCGCCTTGCGGTTTGGTTTTGAAAATATGACCATTGTTGACGGTGATAAAGTGGAAGAGAGTAATCTCAACAGGCAGAATTATGTAAAAGCGGATATTGGAAAATATAAAGCAGAAACACTTTGCAAACGCTTGCAGAAAATTAATTCCAACGCAGAAATAAAATTCCATAATACATTTATAGACAAAGGTAATATAGAGAGTATTATCTCAGGGCATCATATAGCTATTAATGCTTTGGATTTCAAGGATGGAACCCCTTTTGAATTTGACCGCATCTGTTCCGAAAAGATGATTCCCGTTCTCCATCCGTACAATTTCGGATGGGCGGGATTCCTCACTATTGTAAAGCCGAAAGGTTATCAGTTGTCTGAAATCTCCCAAGAACCTAACGGCTTTGAACTGAAAGTGGCGGAGTATGTATCGAGGTATGGAACGTTTTGGAATATGCCAGTTTCATGGTTGGAGAAGGTGATAGAAGAATATCGTGCGGAAGGAGGCATCTTGCCCCCTCCCCAGCTTTCTGTTGCCTCGTGGATTGTTGCGGGACACTGCGTGAATGCCATGTTCAATCTGGCGACCGGACGTGAAGTCAAGTTCTTTCCTAAATTTTACCTCTCATCACTGATGTGTGAGAGCAATTCCCTATAGTAACCTATAATTGGTTGCATAAGACAGCGCTTCCGCAATGTTTTTTACTCCCAATTTGGAGAACAGTGCCCTTTTGCATGCCTTTATGGTATCAACGGACTTGCATAGTTTATCGGCTATGTCATTCATGGTATAGCCTTGGGCTGAAAGGATCAGTACATCACGTTCCATTTCGCTCAAGGTTATGCCTTCTTTCTTTATCCATTTATGCTTGTCCAAAGAATATTCATAATAAGATTTCGAACCGGATTTCTTCATGATGATGTAACCGGGAGTACTTCTTGCCGACATGGATATGGTACATAACGCCAGCCATATACGTCCATCTTTAGTCAATATCATTGGAGTGAGGTGGTGATTCACCAATCTTAGTTTCCTTCCATGTATAATATGGAAGTCATATGAAATGGTATAGTCAAGACGTTCCGCTAAGGGTATTTCGTTGAACAGATCGAATCCTTTCTTGTTTACTTCCAATAACATCTGTTGTTCTTTTTCAGGCACGTAATCCAGATAAAACCTGTACCCGAAATCCTTAATCTTGTCAGAAGTCTGACCACACCAATATCCCAGATTTTCTGATACGTACAGGAAGTTCTGTTTGAAATAATCTATGATATACACGCACTGGTGCGTGCTTCTTGCAAATGCTTTGGCTGTATTTACAAGAAGATTGATTTTCTGATAGTCCTCGTCCGTAATATTGTATACGGAATTAGACATTATAAAGAAGTCTCCTATATTTGTTGCCATAACAATTCTTTTTATAGATTCGCCGCAAATTTACTGATTATTCTTGAATATGTAACTTTTTAACACACAATTGTGTGAATATAATAGTGTATTTGTCTAAAATACACTTTTGTGTTAAATAAAGGCAGCCGTTCGTTTTTAGTTTTGTATCAGAAAAACAAAAAGAAATGGAAAAACTGATTTATACAAACGGACAATACAATATCTGGCAATTGGTGGGGAAGGAAAACCTGAATGAATTGGCAGAATTTGTGGTAAGGGAGAATTACAAACATCATGTGGGTGATTTTTCCTCCGAATCTATCAAGAATGAGATATATTCTGTTTATCAAGAAGAACTCCAGTATATTGATAACTCCACGATATTTGTAGTCCGCAATGATGCAGGCAAAATTATCGGTTCAATCAGGGTGTTCAAGTGGGACAGGAAGAAAACTCTCCCGTTACAAAAGATTTTCGGTATCAATCCGTTAACAGCTATACATTCTGAAACAGATTATAACTATTGGCATATAGGCCGATTTGCCATAGACTCCCTGGCAGGAATCCCGACAGTCACTCTGTTTAAGCAACTCATGGTATATGCGGTACATCCTATTATATGCGATAGCAAAAGCTATATGATAGCAGAAACAGACAGCAAGTTACTCAAAGTGATGAATACACTTGGTATTGAGACTGTTCGATTGGGGCATTCCATTAATTATCTTGCCTCAGAAACCATACCGGTGTACTCCAGTAAGAATGGACTTCTCCTATTCTACAATCATTATGAAAATTTATATATAGCTTCATGATATACACTTTTGTGTATTTCTCCATGAAGGTCTATAACGAATACACTTTTGTGTCAAAATATACTTTCATGACTATTTAACTTTGCAAATAAATAATTGGATGGCCAGACAATCAGCAACAGACCTAACTGTACAAAGGAGTGGATACCGAAAAACTGAAAGAGTAGGTTGGTTTAAGTGATACACAAATGAAAAAGAAAAAGATCGGACAAGAAAAGAATCTTGTCCTGCTTGATCGCTTAACTCAAAAAGAGCAATCAATTATCTCAGGTGGTGCGAAAAGAATCAGTGGTGAAATAACAGGCACCATCAGGGTTTACTTTTAATGTTTAATTTAAAATTTTACAATTATGAAAAAGAAAGAACTTAAAAAAATGAATGACATGACTCTTATGGACCGATTGACTCATGCAGAAGTCAACAAAATTAAGGGTGGAAAAGCGAAAATTGAAGGTAATTTGAACATCAAAATCTCAAACTACAAGTAATGAAAAAGAGAAATCTAACAAAAGCTTCCCGCCTTGCCAATATAGACCGGCTTACCAATCTAAATGCTGGTGCTATAAAAGGCGGTAAAAGTTCACCTCAAGATTCTATTTTCGTGGACGTTCCTAAAATTGATATTCCGGAAATAGTAATAAGAATCTAAAAAAAATGAGGGCATGTAGTAGCAAGCAAGCCTTGCTACTACTACTTAAAATGTACGACAATGAAAAAAACAATCTTATTAGGATGGCTTCCGCCTGCAATGGAGAATGTCCCATCTCCATGCCTGTCAGTCTTAAAACCTGCATTAAATCAGGTTGGGTACAATGTTTCTTTGAAGTATTGGAATGTATCATTGAACCCTCTGCTGAAAAGTTTCTTCAACATGGAGAACTTGATATATGATACCGAACTTAATAAACTGATGCCTTTTTTACTAAATCTTGGCATCAGTTTAAACGATACAAAAATTGTGGACAAGATTAAATATTATATCTACTCCATAAAGCCACAGCTGCACAGTAAAGGGAATGAGTATATTTATGAATACTTCCATTCATTCAATCAAAAACTGAATTGCTGGTTTGAAAATGAAATCAGTCAAATAAAGTTTGATGACTACCTGTTTGTAGGATTTTCAGCCCAGTTCTATCAATGGCTTGTTGCAAACCTGTTTATTGACAAGATAAAGACTGCTTATCCGAATACCCATATACTTGTGGGTGGTTTTGGAACAAAGGAAGAAGCGGTTACATTTTTGAAAAACTTTCCACATGTCGATTATACATCTTGGGGAGAAGGTGAATATTCAATACAACAACTGGCATTGTATCTGGACGGTGAAAAAGCAGCATTGTCTTCCATTCCTAATACCGTATATCGTATAGGAGATGAAATAAAAGTGAATTTGTTAAGAAATGTTTATGTGGACTTAAACAAGTCCAAGATGGATTTTTCCGATTATTTCAAATCCATACAGGGCTTTTCTCTGGATCAGGAACTGTCCTTGCCTATAGAAGGCGGCAGAGGATGCAGCTGGAAACAATGCAAATTTTGTTTCTTGAATACCGGCTATAAATATAGGACTAAAACCAATGAACAGATAATAAGAGAAATAAAGGAGCAAGTGGAGCGATATGAGGTAAATCGTGTCTTATTCTTGGACAACGATATCATAGGAGCCGATATGGATAACTTTATTGAGCTGTTGGACATGTTGATCGAATATAGGAAAGAAAATAATGACTTCTCTATATTACTGGCGGAAATAGTTACAAAAGGGGTTCCGTTCAATGTCATAAAAAAGATGGCCCTCGCAGGATTTGAATCCGTCCAAATAGGATATGAATCACCCAGTAATAACCTTTTGGAAAAGATCCATAAGAAAAATACGTTTGCCAGTAACCTGTTCTTCATTAAATGGGCAAATGAATTAGGTATTCGTATTAACGGGGCAAATGTACTAAGAAATTTATTGGAAGAAACAACAGATGATATAAAGGAAAGTATTGACAACTTATATTTTTTGAGGTTTTATTTCCAAAAGAGACTGGTATGCCACAGCTATTCCTTCCTTAGTGTCGCAAAATCATCACCTTACTACCGGACTTTATTAAAAACAAACCGGTTGACAGAATGGGGACAATCGCACCTGGCACAATTTACCCCAGAAAATTATATGTCATTAGAAGATAAATTCATCCTCTTTTTTGATTTTATAAAACCGGAGTATAATCATTTGTGGGACACTTTCCAACAAATAGAGCAACATTATATAAACAATATTTATGATTATCAATTGATAATTGAAAGCAATAGTGTGTTCTACAGAGAATTCTATAATAACACATTGATTAAGGAAATCGAGTTCGAAACGGATGATATTTATTGGGAAGTGTTGCAGTTATGTGATTCCGAAGTGTTATCTATTGAACAGATAACAAGGAAGTTGGGTAATAAAAAATCAAAAGAAGGAGAAACATTGCCGGAAGTAATTCTCAACTTAGAAAAAGAAGGGTTGTTGTATTGCAATGATAATAAGACAGAGATTGTAACTGTTTTGGACATTCATAAGACTATCAACCTACGGCAATACGGAGTAAATACAAATTCTTCCATGCGGATAGATAATAAATGCCATGAGGCTTTATTGGTTAGTTAAATGTATAATTATTAAAAATATAGAGACATGTTAATGAGAAGAGGATTGATAGCATTGGCGTTTGTCTTGTTTTTAGGTGTGGCAGCAAATGCACAGACCATCACAGGCAAAATCGTTGATTCAAGAAATGAGCCGATAGAGGCCGTTACTGTTGTTGCGCAGACGATAGATTCAGTTTTTGTTGATGCCGCTATTACAGATTCTACAGGTCAGTTTTTAATCAAAAACGCACCTGAAAAATATCGTCTGATCTTGCAACACCTGTTATTTGTTACACAACAAGTTAACGGATATACCCCTAATATTGGAACTCTCACAATGAAAGAACAGGATTATACATTGAACGAGGTCGTCATAAAGGGGGAACGTCCACAAGTTAAGGTTGAAGATGGGGCTTTAAGCTATGATATGAATAGAATGGCAGAAAAAAAGGTAATCAGCAATGCTTATGAATCCATTCTGCAACTTCCAGGAGTAGTGGAACAAAATGGTTCAATAACCTTGGCCGGTGCCAATGGAGTATCTATAATACTCGACGGTAAACCGACAACCATGAGCAATGCACAACTTTATGAGTTGCTGAAAAGCACTCCGGTTTCAAATATTGAAAAAATACAGGTTATGTATAGCGCTCCTGCAAAATACCATGTCAGAGGTGCCGCAATCAATATTGTCACCCAAAAGAAAAAAACGGAGAATCCATTTCTACAGGGAGAAATTAACGGTTCGTATATTCAAAGGCATTTTACAAACGGTCAGGGAGGGATCAATCTGTCGTACTCTTCCCCCAAATTATCCGTGGACTTTCTGTATTCACTGTCAGCAACTAAAAGTAAGACACAACTTGATTTGGCGACTTTACATAAGTTGGATAATAAGGTTTATGAAATAGAACAGTACAATAGAGGAACAAAAAAGGATCTTGCGCATAACATACGTTTGGGAGGAGAGTACACTTTCAATAACGAGGACAAACTTAGCCTGGCTTACACAGCAGTTTTAAGCCCTGATGGAAAAAGCACAGAGAATTCTGTTGGCAGCTTTTCCAATTCTACCAATAACAAGGATTTCGAAAATTCCATGCACAATATGAGTCTGAATTATTCTTCACATAATAATTTCAATGCGGGAGTGGACTATACACATTATAATTCACTTTTCTATCAGGATTTCCAAGATAGCAGAACAGACGGAATGATCAACGATTTCACTTCAGATTCAAAACAAAAGATTGACCGGATAAAAGTATATGCGGACAAAAGCCATGAGTTTGCCAAGGATTGGTCATTTAATTATGGAGCGGAATTCACGTATGCAACAGATTATAATATGCAGAAATATAATTCAAGAACTGAAACCGACATGACGGGGTCGAACACAGACAGCAACATTAAAGAATATACATATAATGCCTATGCCGGATTCGATAAAAGTTTCACGGAGACTTTTTCCATGTCATTCTCTGTTATTGGAGAGTATTATAAGCTGGCCAAGTATGACAACTGGGCTGTTTATCCTACACTTGACCTTACGTATGTGCCTTCTCCCTCACATATCCTCCAGTTTTCATTCTCTACAGATAAATCCTATCCGGATTATTGGGATATGCAGGAATCGGTCGGATATTTGAACGGATATACGGAGATTCATGGTAACCCATATCTGAAGCCATCAAAAGACTATTCAGCCCAGTTGATATATGTCTTAAAAAGCAAGTATCAATTTCTTTTATACTATGACTATGAACCTGACCATTTCGAACAGTTAGGTTACCTGTCATCAGATAGGCTGGCCCTGATATATAAGACACTTAATTGGAACTATAAGCAAATGATAGGATTAAACATCGTGGTTCCTTTTAATATTGGAAATATTTTTGATTCAAGAATAGTCCTGAACGGCTATAACAATTCGTCAAAATGCAAGGACTTTTATGACTTATCCTTCAAACGGAACAAGTGGACGCTATATTCACGTCTGGATAACGCTATCAATATTTCCTCCAAGCCGAATATTAAATTAGAATTGGCAGCCATGTATATGACCCCTTCTATCCAAGGCATTTACGATTTAGGTAGAATCTGGAGTCTGGACGCAGGTCTGAAGTGGAGCTTTGCAAAAGACAAGGCGGAAATTCGTGTAAAGGGTACAGATTTGTTCAATAGCGCCATGCCTGATGTGAAAACCAGATATAAAAGCCAGCACATGGATATGCTCCTGAGACCGGACAGCCGTACTTTAACAGTTTCTTTCAGATATAAATTCGGAGGTTACAAAGAGAAGAAGTTTAAGGAAGTGGATACATCAAGATTTGGTCAAAAGTAATTGCAGTTTAAACTTTAAACAACAGTATATCAAAATTAGAAATATGTCTCAATTTCCACTATATTTCCAGCATGATGCCATGCAATGCGGCATAGCCTGCCTGCAAATGGTATGTAAATATTATGGTAAGGAATATACCCTTGCCCAGCTTTCCGATATATGCTTTGCCACCAATGAAGGCATATCTTTGCTTGGCATAAGTCAGGCTGCCGAAAAACTGGGATTACATACCGTTTGCGGGCGTGCAACAGTGGAGCAGCTGGAACAAGTGGACCTGCCGTCCATCATCTTTTGGAATCAGAATCATTTTGTAGTACTTTACAAAATAAATAAAAGGAAGAAAGGAAATATCTATTATGTGGCAGATCCCGGCAAAGGGAAAATTGTATATACTGAAGGAGAATTTAAAAAAGGATGGTTGAATACACAATCGCAAAGGGAGGAAAAAGGCATAGCAATGTTTTTCGAACCGACAGGGAATTTTTGGGAAATAAATTCTTCCGAGAAGGAAAAGCATTCTTTCCGTTTTTTATATGGTTATCTGAGACAATACAGAAAGCATCTCATTCAAATCTTATTAGGGCTGCTGGTAGGTTGCATATTGCAATTGATCATGCCTTTCCTTACACAATCCATTGTTGATATCGGCATAACTAACAGGGACATCGGATTTATTTGGTTAGTTCTGTTGGGTGAGCTTCTGATTGTCATTGGACGGACAGCGACTGATTTTATCAGACGTTGGTTGCTGTTACATATCTCTATGCGCATTAATATCTCACTTGTAAGTGATTTCTTCATTAAATTATTAAAGTTGCCAATGTCCTTTTTTGATACCAAATTAATGGGGGATTTGCTTCAACGCATGAACGACCATAACCGGGTACAATCATTCCTTACTTCACAGTTACTTAGTACATTGTTTAGTCTATTGAGTTTTGTTGTTTTCGGAATGGTACTCTTTATTTATAACAGGATAATCTTTGGAGTATTCCTTTTAGGCAGTTTTCTTTATGGAGCATGGATCGCCACGTTCCTAAAACGGCGTAAGGTGATCGATTATGAACTTTTTGAGCAGCAGGCAATAAGCCAAAGCAAAACCTATCAGTTCATTACAACAATGCAAGAAATAAAGTTACAAGATTGCGAACGCAGACGCCGCTGGGAATGGGAGGATGTACAGGCCGACCTGTTCAAAGTGCAGATGAAATCCCTTAAATTGCAACAGATGCAGGAAGCGGGAAGCATTTTTATCAATGAGGTAAAGAACATCCTTATAACAGTAATGGCTGCGACATCCGTAATTAATGGCAATATCACATTAGGGGCAATGCTTGCGGTACAATATATTGTAGGACAACTCAATTCACCGGTGGAGCAGCTGATGTCATTCATTTATTCACTACAGGATGTGAGAATCTCGTTGGAACGCATTAATGAAATTCATGAAAGAAAAAGTGAAGAAACATGCGAACGTCAACATATTGGATTTGCAGACAGAACTGACAAATCGATAGTCATTGATAATGTGGATTTTAAATATGACCCGCATGCTCTGAAAAAAACGGTTGAAGGTATATCTTTCATAATTCCTGAAGGAAAAGTGACCGCTATTGTAGGAGCAAGTGGGAGTGGAAAAACTACATTGATAAAACTTATATTAGGTTATTATCCAGTGATGGCAGGTAATATTCTCATAGCCGGAAGAAATCTTGATAATTATAATTTAAAATGGTGGCGTAGGCAATGTGGCGTAGTCATGCAGGACGGAATAATTTTCTCAGAAACAATAGCAAGAAACATTGCAGTGGATGATGGTGATATAGATGTGGAGCGTCTGGAACAGGCTGCACGAATAGCCAATATTCATGATTATATAATGGGACTTCCTCTAAAATACAACACTCAAATCGGTAGGGATGGTATGGGATTGAGTCAGGGGCAAAAACAACGTATTCTTATTGCGCGTGCGGTTTATAAAAAAACTGATTTTATCTTTCTTGATGAAGCGACCAATGCTCTTGATGCCAAAAACGAGAAAGCTATTGTAGAAAACCTGAACGGGTTTTATAAAGGACGCACAGTCATCGTTGTTGCCCACCGGCTTTCAACAGTAAAAAACGCCGATCAGATAATCGTACTTGACAATGGTAAAGTGGTGGAAATAGGAAATCATGCCTCACTTATAGAAAGGCAGGGCATATATTATAATTTAGTGAAAAACCAACTTGAATTAGGCAATTAACATGGAAATAGAGAGAAACAATGGTTCCGATCAGGTTGAACTCCGGTCAGAAAAGGTACGTAACATTATCGGTACGATTCCCCCCGCTTTAGTACGTTGGGGCATAGCTGTTATCACGATTATTTTTGTGATATTAATGTTAGTGTTTTTGGGGGTTCCTTACCCATATGGGAAAGGTGAGAGCATTTTTCAACACTTGTTCTTTTCTTGAAGAAGGGTGTTTTGCAAATCCCTAAATAAACTTTGTATTTCACACTTATCTGTTGTCATGCTTTATCAGATAGGGTGGGTTGTCTCTCTTTTGGGCAGAGAGACTATTTCTCAATTTGGATATATTCCGAATATTTTATTTCTGCATAAGGATTGTCACTTGAGATCATCTGGTGGATGGCTTTGGCCCGTTTCCAGAACCACCACCCTTTGTATTCTATCCAAATGGCCTGATTAAGCGTTACGGGCATTCTGATATCCCCTGTGAGACGGTTCTTCTCAATAAAACCTGTCAACTTTATATACGGTGTTGTCATTTCAATTTTTTGCCGTAACAAAGGAATTGTATCACGGACAATGAAAGTGTCACGGATAACGGCATCTATCGGAGCCTGTACCTCGACCTCATGCCGTGCCGCCGCTTCAAGATGTTTGATTCTCATTCCGAGTTCCTTGATTTTCTCAGTATCTTTGGTACGGAATTTCTTATACTCGTCCATGGTCAACCTCAGTACTTTGACATCGAGCGCCATTGTCGCGGAGTCGGATTGTATCCGCTTTATATCAGAAAGCAGTGCGGTATTGTTCATGCTAAAACGGTCACGCTCTTTCGTAAGACGCTCCATGCGGCGGTACTGTAGCCAGACAATGCTTACGAGTAACAGCATGACACTCAAAAATACTTTGTTCAGTCTATTCATAAGATATGGATTCTTCGGGGATGAACCACAGGAATTCATCCAGATAACTTTCTTCCAGCAACACAAGGCCGCCCCGGTTCGTTTCCCGGTTCTGTGACAGGTCTTCCACGAGCAGTCCACGGCGGCCGATCACCTCGTCCAATCTTATTTGTGAGAGTTTGGGCGAGGCGATGATAATAACATATGAGTTCTTAATCATGACGGTTATGTTCTATGATCCTATTTGTGCGTTCCCTGGCATTTGAGAAGCTCACGAATGTCCGCACGAATTTCGTGCAGGTCGTTCTGTACCGTATTGAGTTGCATCATGGTGGCCTCAAAAACAGACTTGTCCAGTTTCATGGCGTTAATACGGTCATACTGGTTTTTGATTTCGGTCTCCATACCGGCACATTTCGTTTCCAACTTGGCAATCTGCGCCGTGTTGTTGATATGTTGTATGTACAGTGTCAGTGAAAACGATAGTACCACTACAATAATCTTGAAGTACTTTATTACAAATTCCTTGAATTGTTCCATATAATTATTCCATTAAAAGAGTGTATGCGTCCTTGATAGCCCTGAGCAGGAGTTCTGCCGCCGCACTATCCCAAAATCCATAGACAATCAATGCGACCATGATTGCCAGATAAGTCCACCAGGCTATCTCCTGTTTGTCAATCTTATGCTTCCCTCTGGTCATCTTCTGTCGTTTTTTGGGGTACAATTACATTAAAAATCACATTGCCGTCATTACCCTCAATGCGCAGGCGGCTCTCTTCCTTGTGCCTGATGGGGAAAATTTCCATCAGCGCCTTGGCGGCATTGACCGACACGGCCCTAAGTGCCGCAGGAGAGAGGGGGACTCCGAAACGGTCCGTATAGTCCGAAGTGGCCGCCTCGTCCATGACGGCTTTGAGGGTTTCGGTCACTTGCAGTTTCACGGCCATTGTTTCCATTTCAAAGCGCTCCGAAGACAGCAATGTCCTGATGTGTGCCAATACATGGGGCTTGTTCATCAGGTAGTTGGCGGAAGCATTAGGATTCTTTACCGCATTCTCCCCAAACACTTCCACGAAACATTTCTTCGGTCGTCCCGCATATTCCAGGCCGCCATTCACATAGAGGTTGCAAAATTGCAGTTCCTGTTCTGTAAGCGGCTTTCCTTCCGGTTTATCCAGCATGTCCATTATCTTGTCTGATTTCATTTCCTTCTTTTTCTGAAAGAGTAGCGGGTTTCCAGTGATGAGGTTTTACAAAATCCGCTTTCTCATTAATTAATTGTTCCATCAGTGCCTCATAAAACACTTGTGCCAGCGCGTCGGCACATGCCTCGGCATCCGCCAGTGAATTTATAATCCGCAAATTGAACTTAATTTCAAGGTCATAGCCCGATATAAACGCCATAAGTTCATTGCCGTCATAGCCTAATGCCCCATATGTCATACGGTCTGCAGTATGAAACGTGATGGTTTCCGGAATCGGGCCCTGCTGAATGTCTTCCGCATCTTTTTTATTGATATCCGTCATCATATTTTAAAGTGTTTACGGGTTTTCTCTTTTGCCTGTATTGTGATTGCTTCCCCGCCCGCATGACGTAACCGGGAGGTATAGATACCAAGTATGTCAAGTGTGGCCGTTACATCGGCAGCCGCATCATGTGCATCATTCAATTCCACTCCCAATCGGGAGGCGATCAGCTCCAATTTGTAAGAAGTCACTTCCGGATCGGCTGCAAATGCCAGCCTCCCTACTGTAAGCGTATCGATATAGTGGGGCTGGAAATTACCGTAATAGTCCTTCGTTCCGGCAAAAGTTTTTTCAAACTCGGCAACCAGTCCGGCATAGTTCATCAATTGTTGTAAGAAACCGATATCAAAAGTGACATTCTGTCCGATCAGTATGGGTTTACACTGGTTGCCTTTCGACAAGGCGCTACGTTTGGCGAAGGCGATGATTTCTCCGGCCGCCGTCTTCATATCCACCCCTTGTGTACGTAACATTTCCATAGTGATGGCGGAATAGTCCAATGCCGTCTGCTCATATTTCATAGGGACAACCCCGGCTTCCTTCGCCTGTTCGTGGCGGGTTCGTAACACTTTGCGACGGGGCAGTCCGGCATCCGCCTTGCCATAGGGGGCGATATACGCCTGACAATGGTCGAACACCTGCCAGGTGTCGAAACGGACGGCTTGCAGGGCGATCTGGGTACAGGCGCATTCACGGCAGTCCAGACCGCCGGTTTCAAAATCCATCCCGATCCCCACGTATACTTTCTGTTCTGTTTTTGGTGTCATGTCTTAGGATTGAATGAATAACATTGAGTTCTTATAGGTTTGGAGCATATTGCATCCGTTATAATCACTGTAACGGACGACAGCCGTGAGAATGACCACCCGGCCCTTGAGGGCCTGTATCTCGGTGCGATGTTCCATGTAGTAGTCGTTCCAGCAGACACATTCCGTAATGCGGTTGTTCTGCGAGAGCGTGAGCTTGGCGAAACGTTTCCGGCTTCCCGTTTCTCTGTCCTTATAAGTATGCTCCGCAACCTCCACAACCGTGACGCAGACCGTTACCTTCCGGCCGTCGTTCTCATCCAGTGCCACCTCGTCCAGTGGCAGGTAAGAGGCTTTTCCCCTGACCTGCCTGCGGGCTTCCGAGTTGTCGAAGATGCGCCAGTAATCAATATTGCCGATGCCCGATACGGCAATCTGCTGTTGAGACCAGAAGAAATGCCTCTCACGCATATCCAGGGGGAAGTCTTTTTCGGAAAGAGAAAATCCCAGTTCCCTGGCGGCACGTTCGAGCAGGGCGCAGCGTTCGGTAACCGCCCCGACATTTTCCACGCGGTCAAAACATCCGGCAAGGACCATGTGCTTGACATGACGGGCATTCACGGGCACTTTCACCGCCTCCTCCGGGTTGTCCGGGTCATCCCAATAGCTGTACTTTTTGAGCTTGTAACGGAAAATGCGGTGTATGAAGTTCTCAATGCCGGTATACGCCCCGCCTCGGTCACGTTCCGTAACGATGTGTTCCACCGTCTTGACACCCACCTGTTTGATACGGGTAAGCGACCAGAATATTTCATCGGTGGCGTAGTCGGTAAAGAACTCCGTTCCCGAGCGGTTGATGTCCGGCGGCACGATCTTGGCTGACGAGCAGCGTTCCATCTCCGCCATCAGCGGGGGAATTTCCTTGTCATCCGCCCATTGCAATGCTACGGTATAGAATGCCGACGGGTAATTGGCCTTGAGCCAAGCCCCGCAGTAGGCGGTCAGGGCATAGGCTGCGGCATGGGAACGGTTGAACGAATATTTTCCGGCCACCTCTATCTTGTGCCAGATTTCTTCCGCTTCATAGTCCGGGCAGCCATTGCGGACAGCCCCCGCGATGAAATCGGCCTTGAGCGTAGCCATCAGATCCGCCTTCTTCTTGCCGATGGCTTTTCTCAACAGGTCGGTTTTGCCGAGGTCAAAGCCGCCGAGTGTGTGGGCTATGGACATGAACTGCTCCTGATAGCACATTATTCCGAACGTGTTCTTCGTCGCTTCGTAACAGCCGTAGTCATAGACCGGCGCCACTTCCCCCCGCCGGAAACGGATATAATCCTCCGTGGCCCCGATGTCGAGCGTGGCGGGACGGTACAGGGCGTTGATGGCGATCAGGTCCTCTATGCACTTTGGCCGCACATCCTGAATGAAGCGGGTGATGCCGGGTGAAGAGAACTGGAAAACATTCTGTGTGTTGCCTTCAGCGAGCAGCCGGTACGTCTTGTCATCTTCCAGCATCTCCTGTGTGATACGTTCTATGGACAGTTCCTGTCCGAAATGACTGTTGGCCAATGCGATGACGGCGCTGAGCTTGGCGAGCTCCTTTGTCGCCAGCACATCCTCCTTCAGCAGCCCGATCTCATCGACCGAGTAGCCGTCGAATTCCGACACCAATGCACCGTCCATCTTTCGGACAGGCAGGTAATCGAAGCACTCGGCCTGCCTGCCGTCCCGGGCATCAGGTGTCACTATAATTGCGGAAGCATGTATGGATGCGGCCTTGGGCTGTCCGAGCAGCCCGCGCACATCTTCAATGACTTCCGGATAGGTCTGGATAAACTCACGCAGTTTCCTGTTTGTCGTCGCCTGCATGAACAGCCCCGTCCAGTCCGTACCGTCATCTATCATGGCTGTGATATAGTTCACGATGGCATGCGGCACGCGGTGCACACGCGCCACATCCTTCAATGCTGCCTTGAGCTTCATGGTTGTAAAGGTTCCAGCCGAGAACACACGCTGGCGGCCATCCACATTGTAACGTTCTTCCAGATAGTCCTTGATCTCCTGCCGTCGGTCGGAAGCGTAATCGACATCGATATCGGGCAAGGACGCGTGTCCGCCTTCCGTCAGCCCTCTGTCAACGAACGAATCCATGACAGTCAAAGGGGTATCCGCTTTCCTGATTTTAATGTGAGTCACTTTCATCTTATATACTTCTTATATCGAACAATGGCGCTTACCGTCTGGCGGCTGACGCCGTACTGTTTTGCCAAGGTATTCTGTGAGACTTTGCCGGAGAAATACTTCACCCGTACCTCTTCCGCCTGTGCGTTCGTCAGTTTGGCGTTCACACTTTTCTCTCCATAATCCTGTTTGAGCCCGCCCGCAATGGCGTGTTCCATATTCTGTTGGTGCGTACACATTTCCAAATTGTCCGCGGTGTTGTTGTATCGGTCACCGTCAATATGGTTCACTTCCAACTTTGGATTCCATTCCGGAAGGAAGTGCTGTGCCACGAGACGGTGTACGGAGAATTTTGTCCCGACGCCTCCCTTATAAAGCCGCACACAGTCGTAATATGAGGTGGTCCCGCACCAATGGCTCATGATCCGTTCAGGCTGTGTCCAGGTGATACCGCCATGCGATACCTGCCGTTCCAGACTCTTGATGCGCCCCTTGTTGCTGATTCTATACTTCCCTTCATAATTTTTGATATCCACCCAGATTTCCCGGGTGTCAGTCATTGGCTATTCTGTTATATGCTGTTTGAAAAATATCCCGGTCTATCTCCACGCCTATGAAGCGCCGTCCCATGTTCCTGCAGGCGACAGCAGTACTGCCGCTGCCCATCGCAAAATCAAGGACGAGGTCCTCCTCGTCGGTATAGGTGCGTATCAGATATTCCAGCAAGGCAACCGGTTTCTGTGTTGCGTGCAGGCAGGACCTCTGCTTGTCCGTCTTGAATCTCAATACACTGCGCGGATAGCGTTCCGTGGAGATGTAGTCCCGGTAATTGTCATGCTTCCGATATATCTCCCCGCTGTCACACTTGCGCCGGTGGTCGGCCATTACGATCTTGCACCGGTGCCCGTCCGTTTTGACGGGGTTGTATTTGGGCAGCCTGTCATAGAACACGAGAATGTCCTCGTGCGCTTTCATCGGCATACGCCCGGCATTGAGAAAACCTGTCGCCTGTGTCTTCTCCCAGATCCATTCATAACGCAGCTTTTCAAGATTGGAACAGCCTAATATGCTGGTAAAAGGATGCTGGCAGAACAGCAGTATGGGAGTTCCGGGGGCAGAAACGCCTTGTATGGCATTCCACATCCCCCGAATATCTATCACGGCGTCCCAGCGGCAGTGTGTCGTACCATATGGCGGGTCTGACAATACCATGTCGGCAACGATGCCCTGCCCTGCCAATAGGGGCAGCACCTCGAGGGCGTCACCCCGGTAAAGGTCGCAGCCGTCATAGGGACGGCGGTGTTCGTAAGTCGGATTCATGGGTTTCGAGTTCCTTTAAGTTCCACAAACAATCTCGGCGGTCAAAAAGAATTTCGTCACCGCAAATCAATTCATCGGCATATATTGTTTTTTCTTCCCCGCCGCGGAGAATCCTCAAACGGGCATCCGCACAGAGACGATAAGTCTTATTTTCAGATTGTATCTCCACATATTGTTCGCCTTTGTTAAGCGTAATGTCCGGAGCCAGTACCGTTATCTCGTTTTTCCAAACCAGTCCGCAGCGTTCCGGAACAAGAAAACGTGAGAAAATCAGGTCGTATTTCAGCGGGTCGATGGAGGTAATGCCCAACAGGTAGGAGACCAACGATCCGCCGGCGGAGCCACGCCCGATACCGGTTGCAATGCCCCGGCGGTGCGCCTCACGCACCATGTCCCACTGTACAAGAAAATAATCCACGTTGTCGGTTGACTCGATGATATAGACTTCCTCGTCCAGCCGTTCCCGGTAGCGTTCCATATCCGGAACTTTTCGTTTCAACCCTTCATCAAGCAGCCGGAGGAACATCGTGCGGCGATTGCCGTACCGTTCCACTTCTTCGGGACGCATACGGTATTCGGGCATGAACATCCGTCCGGTCTCGAACACGGCTTCCGCCCGTTCTGCAATCTCCACCGTAGGGCGGCACATACGCCCGAACAGGGCATCGAAGTCCCATTTCTCGGAAAAAAGCGGACGGAGCGTGTCATACAGTTCATCCGCCGTTTTGAAATATTGCTCCCCGCTCTGTTCGTGTGCGGCTCCTGCAGCAATTTTATTCACTATAATTTTGGAAGCGGCATCATCTTTGTCCATATAATAGCAATCCGGCAGGAGGATCGGTTCTACTGTAAACAGATCCCTTTCGGTATCATAGCAATTACAGAAATAATATTTAAGGGCTTCCAGCTGCTCCCGGTCAATACGGTCCGCCTTATATTCGTTGGCGTCTATCTGGTAATAAACCGCTTCGGCCCCTTTCCGGATCCGTTCCACCTGCTTAGGGTGTCCGGCCATCCAATAGACAGAGCGGGTGGCAAAGACCGGCACACACCCTGCGGCATACATCAGCAGCTGTTCATAACGGATTGTATTGTTTTCCGAAACCACCATCACGGCGGACTGGATACGCAGCAGGTTGTGGAGCCCCTCATTGTTCAAGGCATATATTTTCAGGTTTACGGCTTCTTCTTCATGAATCATTGTCAGCGAGTAGCCGAAGATGTGTTTCAGCCCGTTTTTGGCACATTCTTTTTGGAAATTGAGTGTGGCGGCCATTGTATTACGGTCACAAATGCCGACCGCCGTATGTCCTGACCATTTTGCCTTGCGGCATAAATCCTCCAGGGAACCACAGGCGTTCAGCAGTTCGTAAGAAGTATGGACACCAAGATTCACAAACGGAATGTCATGTACCGGAGGCCCGGGACGGCCGATGTATTTCAACAGATTGAAACGGAATTCTTCCCGAAGGTCGTAATAGTACCAGTTATATCCGAACGGAAAAGCCACATGGTAGATTCCCTCCTCCATCAATACTGCCGGATTCTCCATCAGATTGAAGACAAGTTTATCGCCGTCACTGCGGAAAATGGATTCCACACCTGACAGGTCAGCCGTGAACAGCCGTCCGAACCCGGGTATGTCCACCACCTCCGTGTCAACCGGTATATAAGAAATCCGTTGTGTGTCAAGCCATGCGAGCAGTTCCTGTATCATCTTTCCTGTACTTTTTTGAGTTTGTATTCAAGGACAGACAGCAGACGGTAGGCAAAGATGCCGTAGACCTCCGTTTCCGCCAGTTCATCCCAGTCTTTATCGGCATCCGCTATATCTGCGATGAACACCTCGAAGTAGGGCCTCAGCCGTTCCGCAGCCCGTTTGACCGCCTCGACGGCATCACCGTCATATCCAATAACCACGGTCCTCACGCCCTTCGATTGCAGCTTGTAAATCTGCACATCGGAAATTTTCTTTCCGAAAGTCGCTACGGCGGCAATATGCGGGTTATCGTAAAGCTCAAGTTTTCGCGTCAGCGCGATGACGTCAAAAACGCCCTCTGCAACGATGACCGTATCGGTACCGTCCTTGCGGACGGCATCATAGTTATAAAGAAGTTTGGAAAAGTCGTTCTCTGTGGAATTCCGATAACGAAGTATCTTGTATTCACCTTTGTATTTCGTTTTACGGTTGTAGGTGTCTATCTCCTCTTTTGGCCAGGTATGGCGTGAAACATATCCGACAACCATACCGCAGTCGATGACCGGGAAAATTACATAGTCGGCATACCGCGGATTGAGCCTGCCGGTTATTCCGGCAGGAAAATATTCATAGTCATCGAAGCGGAATCCGCGCTGTTTCAGATATGGGTGGCGGAAAGTCCGTTTATAGAAGTCCGGCAGTCCGGACGGGACCAGTTCATCGTCTATATCTTCCGCCTCGTCAGGTTCCAGCAGGTGCAGGTTCAGCGGTGCCGAGATATCTGTTGTTTCGGAAACCATCAGGTCCATGCGTCCGATAGCCTCCAATAACTGCGCAAGTGTACGGGTGGACGCCCCGCAGGAGAAACAGTGTGCCATGAACGGTCTGTGGCGGACGGTTTCCTTACCGATATAGATACCGAACTTACCGCCCTGCTTGCCGCAGAACGGACAGCGCGGAACGATAAGGTTCTTGCCGCTCCCGTCCCGTTTGGCCCCCGTCTCACGGGTTATCTCCGAAACCAGATATTGATATTCCTGTACAGACAGTTCCATACTAAGGTATAGTACTGCCGGTCATAATAAAGTTTGAGCATTCTATAAATTGACTAATTATAAATGATTGTTCTGCCCTTCAACGAACAATGTTATAGTGTCGACTTTGTTAATTAAGACAAATACATTAGTGATGCTAAAATTATGATAATCAAACAAATAATCTTTATAAAGTTTTGGAATTTCAAAGAAAATTCCTATCTTTGCGAACTGTTTTGTCCATTGGCACATTGGATTATTGTGTAACGACTTAAAAACCAATAAAGTATGTGCCTGCTTTGTTGGTAGTTTAAAACTATGTGTAAAGCAAATGATAAGCTATTTCTGTTTAGCTATATTTTAGGGAGGTTTGTAGAAATTCATCGAGAGATGACTGTTTCCAATGGCAATGCGATGCCTTCAAAAGAAATATTACAATCATTCTCTAATACAAGAATTATGAAATTGCTCTATTGTTTATGCTTAGAGAGTTTGACTAATTTAGAAGAACCGCAAGGAGAAAATATACGCATAAATCAGAATAATCTATTTGAGTTTTTTGGCGCTTTCAGTGCATTGCCCAACGGACCTGTACTCCTTCATATTTATAATGCATTAGACATTATTCCCGGATTTAGATATGAAGAAGGGCATTTTCAAGAACAAATGTCAGAGACCCAATGCTTGATTCCGCCCAAATACAGAGATAGATATGAAAAGATTATTCATTTGATTGACAATGCTGTTTTGGGATTACAACAAAATATGAAAAAAGAACTTTTCATGGATAGGGATAAGCTTGTGGATTTAACCCACAATCTCCCATTGTGGAAAGAAACATTCATGTATGAGGCTAATAAGGAAATGAGTACTACGCTGCAAGATCTTCAACGGGAATATGAACAATATGTTTTATTAAGATCAGCAATGTAAAATCATACTATGCCCAATATAGGTTAATAATAGGTGTCTTATGACACCTTTTTTTATAAAACACAAATATTATATGAAAAAGACTTACATAGAAGAAGCTCAGGAAGTATATAATAATATTGTTGGTTGCAAGATAGAATCATACAAATTTTTTGTATTGCAAACATTGAATGGTTATGGTATCAAAAACATAGAACAATTAAGTATACTGAAAAGGGTTTTAAGCGTAAATGAATCTTCAATATTACAATTTAGTTTTCCTGAGAATAAAGACTTTGACTTTTCCTTTAAGGACGATGGCAAATCCAAGAAATACGACAAGGAGAAAAAAAGTTTTTTTGTAGATTTATCTCAGGATCAAAGATTTGAGCAAGAAATGACCAATATCCCTGGGCAGTATAGTATAATTGCAGCATTAAGGATTTGGGAAGAAAAAAAGAAACAAAATAAAGTTGAAGGGCAAGAGCTCCAAAAAGATACCTTCTCCGATGAAGATTTGGCAGCACTGCTTAAACGTTCATTTGGAGAATTTTGTGTTGCTTACACATATATGCATAATAAAACTGATTTTTACAGCTATTGTGACGCTATAACTTTTTTGTTTTTTACTTATTTATGGAAATCCGTTGCGGTTGGAGAATTTTATATTGTTTCCGGTTATAAGGATATAATTAGGGCATGGGAAGACAAAAAAGATGATCTTGATGAAAGAATACTACCAGCCTTTATTAATTGCTATTCTGATATTTCTTCGGCAATAGCAACATTTGTAAATAGAATAAATCCAAAGAACAACGGTGGGCTTTACGAAGTCCATTTTGAACTGGACCAAGATCTGATCATAGATTCAATTCCTGGTAAATATGTCAAAACAGAACATTTACAACCATTGATAAAATTGACACAATTGCTTTTTGATATCACCGTTATAGATATTCGATACATCGCATCAGAAAGTAACCTGTCTAAGTTGATAAATTTTATTTATGCATTTGACAAACTAAAAAAAAGTTTATCGCCAACAAAAGCAACTTTAGCTCGCAGAACATCCATATTTCTTGAACAAGCATTTGATGTTAATGCCTTGGAAATATTAAACAATGTAATAGAGGCATTAATTTTCAAGGCCTGTGTATTGTCAAAACAAATGATGGAACAGCAAGCGCCGGCAGGTCCTAAAATATGTTTTGGCTATAGCCCTCTTACCAATCCTGAAATTAATTCAATTATTGAGCAATATTCCCAATATGCAAAAGACTATACTAAAGATATATTCTATGTATTATATAAACATGATTCTAAAAATGATATTTCAACACAGGATAAATTCCAAGATGATTTAAAAAATTGCCGTAAAGATAATAGCCGCTATCCTGAGTGTAGTCTTATTAAAAAGTATAACGAAAATATAGATGAAGGGGTTTCGGCTTATATTACAAATAATAGGCTTTATTACCTTATAAAGAACAATGCTGATCCCCAAAGTATAATCCAAGGAATTGAAAGTTTTGTTCAAGAACATTCAGATATTACGGCATTTAAGTGTGTATCACCTTCTACATTGGTAAAATCGATATTATGGTTATATAACTATCTCAAGAACAGTGTAAATAGGGAACATAGAGTAATATATACTTATGGAAAATTACTTAACTGCTTAAGGCTTTTCATCATAGCATATAAAAATGAAAAAGATGCCCCGAGAAGATTTCGTTCATATTTTGAGTATTCATATTGCTCGGTAGAAGACAAGAAAGTGATTAAAGTGTATCTTTCTCCGGCAGAATTGCAGAATTATGACAGAGAACAAACCAAGCAATATATATTCTTTGCATCACAAGGGTATTCTCCTGTAAATATGCAATTTCTGGAAAACTTTTTCTTAAAATATAATAGGGAATTTAGGACATTTGAAGGAGACGCGATAGAGGATTCTATAAAAAAATCTGAAGAATTATCCGGAAAGATTACAGGTGCTATAGCAACAATAAAAGAAGAACGGGGGCGGACGCTACAATTAGTCGGATTATTAGGAACGTTCATCGCTTTTGTATCTTCTTTGGTTGGTACGCAGAAAGTTGCAATAGATATTTTTGATTTTATGTTATTTTCTATAACATTTATGACCGGGATATTGGTGTTTGTGTTTTGCGTATATAATATTGCAAATCCAGATAAAGAAAGTGTGTGGAAATTGCAAAACTTTAAAAATCCTTACTTTATAACATTACTTTTATTAATCTTGGCAATGGCAATATTGGTTTGTATTCGACCATCAAAGGCAAATACAAACCATATACCACTCGAGACAATTCAAAAAGCAAGAAAAACAGACATTGAAGTTTACGAAGATTCGTCTTCTCAACATGTGTACCATATACAAAAACAAATCGACAAGAAGTCTACCAATGCCTCTTCAGACACCACTCTTTCTTCCAAAAAAGGAATAGTGGATTCTTTACCGTAGTAATGAAAGTGTCCTCTGCCCGTCATAGAACACCTCGTTGTCATAGTCCGTCGCTATTTTGATGGTATCGCCCTTTTTGAAAAAGCGGCTCTTGGCCACATGCAGGCGCATCACGTTCTCCTTGCGTTCGGCCGATGACTGGTTGAGTGAAATAAGGTGCGTGCATGGGCGTGCCAGCCCCTTGGCCTCCGAACAGTTGTACTCTGTCAGTACATTCCTTTCGTCATTCAGCCACTCGCGGTCTTCAATGGTCGATTGATATGTCACGACCATCCATACCTTTTCGTCCGCCGCCAGGTCCTTGAGGTCATTGGCCACGGCGATACGCTTTGCGCGTTCATGGTCGGCACCCCATGAACGGCGGTTGGCGTCTGTCAGCAGATCCATCGAATCGACGATGACGATGTCCGGATTGTGACCTTTGAGTTTGCGGTATTCCGAGATTCCGTTCTTGATGTCAAGCGTCGATACCTGGGCGTTGAAACGCGGATAACTGCGTACCGTGATGCTGCCGGCATACGATGCCACCAGCTTTTCCAGATGGCGCATCTCCGTATCCGAGATCTTTCCCCGTTCGTAATAATAGGCGTTCTTGGAAACCAGCCCTCCCGAATAGGCGTTCAATGCTTCCTCCTCGGACCCCTCCAGCTGGAAGTGCAGCACATGCAGCCCGTCGTCGATATCCGCCCTGACACCTATCCATTTGGCGATATGGGATTTCCCCACACCGGTACTGGCAAGAAAGCAGGTCAGCTGCCCCCGCAGGTTGCGTCCGGCATTGAGCGCGTCCAGAAACGGGATATAGAACCGGGACACACGTGGTGATGCCGAGCGTTCCTCTTCCTCCTCACGGCGGCGGTTCCGCTGGAAGCGCTCCGTAAAGGTCTCCGCCACATCAATGAACGAGGTACTCTTCAGTGTAAAGCCCGCCAGCCATTCGGCATACCCGCGCAATGCCTTTTCCGCCTTGTCCTGCTTGTTCTCGTTATACAGTTTTCCCACTTCCGCATAGACCGACTGTAACCGGACCCCCTTGATGTAGGACTCCAGCATGTCGATCATCACTTCGGGACTCTGGCCCTCGTCATACTCCCGGAAGGTATCTATCAACTCAATGGCATCGTAATCCTCATGGAAAGTCTGTGCCAGTACGGCATATGACGGCGGTGTCTTGTAGGTTCTGAAATGTGCGGCAATAGCCTCCTGCACCCGTTGGAATGAGCGGTCCGGAAGGTATTCCTTGCGCATGTGGCGGGAAAGGACAGCGCACAGCTGCTCCTGGCACAGCGCCGTGGCATAGAGCTCATACAGGAACTCGGCGCTGAGCGGATTGACGGAACTCATGGCTTCACCTCCTCTTTCCACCATGCCTCACAACGAATCCGGTAAAGTTCCGGATAACGCGCCTCTGTTCTACGGCGGCACGGATTCGCTTTCGTACATTTGGAACATGACGGCGAGAAGGGTGTCCACATCAATGTGGAGAGCGCACAGACGAGATAGCCGGCCTCGCTGGAGAGCAGACGCCGTTTGGTAATCTCCTCATATTCCGGGTAAATGAAACGTCCGAAAGGATGCCCGCGGCGGTTCTCCATTGCCTGTGTCAGACTGTCACGTGACAGTCCGAAACCTTTCAGCCACCGGTCTTCCCAATAACGGCGTTCCTTTCCGGAATGAAGATACCGGTCAGCTGCCTTCCGGCCAAACGAATGGGAAATGTTCCACTTTCCACGATAAGAGGGGGCATATCCGGAAAGGGCATACACCTGGCATATGCAGAAATCGGACAGGCGTTCCGGACTGACAGATCCGGCTTCCCGGCACAACAGGTCGAAACATGCCGAAAGCTGTCTGTCCGCCTTTCCTCCGGACGGGAACTGGAAATCCGGCCACACTGCCGCACGGAGCAAGCGTGTAAAAAGCCTCCGGCATCCGTCAATCCACTCTTTTTTCTCCATCACGTGTCAAAAGTTTGCGCAGTTGTGTCTTGGCCAGAAAGAGACGGCTCTTGACCGTCTCCACATTTCTGGTCTGCAATGTTCCGTTGCGGTAAGTTATCTCCATGATTTCTCCGATCTTATAGCCGGCCTGCTGTAAAAGCAGGGCCTCTTTGTAAATCGGCTTGAGCCTGTCCAATGCCCAAAGGATATCATCATTGTAATACTTGTGATAATTATCCATTCCCATGCAGTTCTCCGACGGTTCCTCCTCGCCCGGCAGGGAGGAGGATATTTCCGAGATGTCGATATTGTCATCCGGGGGCATGCGGCTTTTATTGCGGTTGTTGAGGTCCGCCACAAGCCGCTTGGTCACGGCATAGATCCATGTTTTCACCGGACGCGCCGGATCATAACTGTCCATGTACTTGAAGAAATTAACCAGCGCTTCAAGATAGTTATCCTCTATGTCCTCCTGGTTATAGGTATATTTGATACAAATGCTGTATATCAGATTCTTGTGCGGCATCACATACTTTCTGAGAAGTTCCGCCCTCCGTCTTGCGGATTCATCGTCAGAGGGTACAACCGCAATAAACACATCTTTCTTTTCCACGTTTTCACTGACCGAAAAAAGGTTGATAATGAATCTCATGTCCTAATCTGTCAGCTGCCATTGAGCATCAATTAAAAAAAGCGGGCGGAGAGAAGGCCGCCCGAATCTTGGCAAGTGCCGTTCTACAACCTGTGCCTGCGGATGTAATAATGGAAGAGATGGCAGGCGTCCGCCGCATTGTCATCCACCGGAATGATGCCGTATCTTTCCTTGCATGCCACCACCATCTGTGCCTTGGTGGCGTGCCCGTCCCCCGTCGCCCATTTCTTGAGCACCGCCGGATTCACAAACTCCGGTTCGGGAAGTCCCAGGCTGTCACATACTTCGAGCAGGATCCCCCGAAGTTCCGAGAGCCGGCGCATGTCATAGAAATAACGGTTCACACTCACATCCTCCGCTACGACCCGCCGGATACCATACGCGCGGATAAACGAGACAAGGACGGTACGGAATGCGCCGTGCATCTTGTTGCCGTTGCGCCGTCTGCTTTCGGTAAAGTTCCATGTTCCGGCCTCATGCACGGAAAAATACCCGGTATGCGTAGCTATATCCAATGCAAGCACCTCTTTCCTGTCCGGGGTACTATTCTCCAATCCTTGATTCGCCATTCTCTTTCATAATTACCAGTTTATGGGGATAACCTTCCGCAACATTACCGTGGGAGACAACCAGTACGGTACCTCCGAGCGAGTTCAATGCCTCGAACATGGAAGCCAGTCCCGCCTCGTCAACCGCCTCGAGTATCTCATCCAGAACCAGAAGGTCCAGTCCCTTGCCATCATCACAGTTACTGTTCACGAGTTTTTGCATGGCAAGGATGGTTGCGAGGTTCACCCGTGCCGCTTCGCCTGCCGAGAACTTGCCGAACGATCCGCAGTCAATGCCGTCACGCAACAGCGAAATGGAAATCTTCTCCCGGACCTTACCGCTTTTGAGGACGGTATAACCGTCAAAACGGATGCGTATGTCACTGCCGATATTCTGCAGGAACTCGTTTGTTATACGGCTGAGTGCCTCGATTTTTGTATTGGCCAGATAGGTCTTGAACTGTATGAACCGTTCTCTTTGCATCTCCAATGTTCGGAGTTCCGCATCTACGGCGGTCTTCCGTCCCGCCGCTTCGCGGGATTTTTCCCTCACCTCCCGGAGCGTGCTCCGGAGCGTGGATATCAGATCGGACGGCACCGCCTCGTTCAATTCCCTGATAGTGCCTTGCAAAGTGTCAATGGCACAGGCTGCCGCCTGTATATCCTCCTTTTCCGTCCGTATGCTGCGGCTCAGTGAGGCATTACGCTCGTCTACAAATCCGAATGTTTCATCGAATACCTTACGGCGGATGCTCTCAATCTCATTTTGCAGCGCGGTAATCCCGGCTGCAATACGCCGGTGTTTGTTTTCCGTCTCTTCCACGTTCCGGGTAGCGTTCCTGACGGCACGTTCATATCCGGCCAGCTGCTGTTCCCATTCGGTACGTCTGGCCTCCAAGGTACGGCGGCCGTGGTTCAGGCGGCTCTGCTGCAGCTCCACAGAACCGGTCTCCTCCTGTTTGTCTTCGATACGGCCATTAATTTCCGTGAGTTGCCGCTGTCGTAGTTTCAGTTCCCTCATTCCCGCCTCAATGTCAAACTGCGGCTCCGCTATTAGGAAATTATGTCCGCAGGCAGGGCAGGTGACGGAACCGGCCAGCTTGTTTGAGAGCTCGTCAATACCGGCCGAGACAATACGCCGTTTGTGACGCAATTCTTCGATGCATCCTGCAAGATTGCGCAGGCGGATGTCTGTTTCCCTCAGTTTCTCCGCTGCCGTACCGGACTGCTCGTTGTATTCCTCACAGAAGGCGGCATACTTATTTTTGAACTGTTCCCAGTTTTCAGTCTCCTCTTCCAGTTCCCGTTCCGCCTGTTTCAAGGAGGTGTCACAATCCGACAGCCCGGAAACGGCCGTCTGCAGCTTCTCTTTTGTCCCGGTGATAATCCCGTTCCAGTCCGTCTGTCTCGCATCGGGGAAGAGGGGCATCATCTCCCGTATCTTTTCCAGACACTCGTCCAGTGCCGTATCCCCCGATTCCAGCAACTGCAGTGCCTCATCCGCCTGCTGAACCGCCACAAGCCGTGTTTCATATCCGGCCACCGTCTCGTGTCCGATGCGTATCTGTTCCCTTTTGGCTGCGATGGCCGCTTCCAGGGAGGCGATGCGCTCCGCACGGGTACGTCCCCGTTCCGCTCCGGTTTCCTCTTCCTTGCGGATCTGCTCCTGTAACATCTCGACACGCCCGTCCAGTCCCGCAAGTTCCAATGCCGCCTGTTGCTTCTTTTCTGAGAGCGGCACGATATCCTCCTCAAGTATGGCAATGGCCTCGTCCACCAGGATACCGTTGGAAAAGCGGTTGATTATCTCCTTTTTCTCCTTGTCCGATGACGAAAGAAAATCCTCATACCGGTATTTGGAGAGAATGAAGTTGTTGAGCAGCTCCTCGCGCGTGATCCCTAACTTTTCAAGGATATAGCGGTTATAGGCATCGACCGAAGGCTGGACAGCCTCGTCCGTCGTCACCTGCGCACCGTTACGGAAAAGTGTGCAACTGACCGTGGATGCCCCTTTGCGTGGAATGCAGCGGTTGACAACCAGTTCCTCCGCTGAGTTGCCGTTGCTGAAATGTAATCCGATACGGCACTCCCCGGACGCATCGTTTATAATTTCTTCCGACCTTATCTTACGGAGCGGGCTGCCTGTGATACCGACAGCGATACACTCCAGCAGGGCGGATTTGCCCGCACCGTTCGACCTTTGGGACTCATTGTCCCGGTTGTCGCCGAATATCAGTGTCGTAACCCCTTGCCGTAACGTGTATGACAGCGAGCGGAAGGCACAGAGATTCTCAGCTTCTATTTTCTTTAATTTCCACATGTCCTGTTATCTATTTTGGATAAATACTCTAATCCGATTGAGACATCCTCAATCTGTTTTTCCCGGCAGAAATCCTCGTAAGTTTCCCGGATACGGCAGCTGTCATACTTTTCAAAGAGCGAAGAGGATGCGGCCTCCAACAGTTCCTCGTCATCAGCTATCAGTTCCACCTTCGCCGCCCCGGCTTCCAGCAGCGCGGCCTTGTCAACCGACTTCATCGCAGCTGCCGGCGCATGGACACGTACCTTGACCTTGTAGCGGCCGTCAGCCTCCGTCTCGCGCAACTCGTCCATAAGGTGCAGCCCGGCACGTTCCACCGGCACATCCACCACACGGTAGCGCATGTTCACCCGGTTTTTGACAAACTCGTGTGTGCCGTCGGTATAAAGCACCGTATATCCTTTTTCCTCATCCTCGCCGAAGTTGTGCTGACGGGAGGCCCCGATGTATTCGATACGGGTTTGTGGAATGACGGTCCGGTTATGGTAATGGCCGACAAAAACCTTATCAAACGGGAGAAAAATCCTGGCGGGCAATTCTTTCTCCGATGGTTGCGCCAATGCCCCGTTTATACCTTCGTGTATATAAAGAAAATGTTTCTTTTCCTCTGAAAGCGCTTTCTCTTCCAACTGTCCGAGCCTTTCGACAAACGATCCGTCCTCCGGAAAATAACTCATCAGATGAAGCGCGAACTCCCAGCCGGGACGCGACAGGGTCAGGAAGTCATCCACTACCGTCACATCCGGATGGCAGTCAAAGACATGGCAGTAACCTCTGACGGCTTCCTGGTTCACGAGGTCATGATTCCCCTCGGCGAGCGTGACATGGATGCCCGCACGTGAGGTTTCCAGCAGGGCGTCATGTACTGCCAGCAGCACGTCAAGTGTCTGTGCCGCACGTGAAAAGAACAGGTCGCCTCCGACGGCGATTTCGCTGATACCCCATTTCCTGCAGATCTCCACGGCCTCCTGCCAGTTGGCCTGAAATGCAGGGATGTTGTCTTTTGAGACATGGATATCATTCAACAACAATATGCAAGGTTTGCTCTCTTCCATGAATGTGTGTGATTAAGACGGGAGGCATGGATGCCTCCCGCCGGGTTAAAACTCAAAGACTTATAAAAGGGGTTATCTGCGACGGCGGGGACGTTCGGCACGCTCCTCCGTTTCCGCAGGCCGGTGTTCCTCCTCCCCGGGAGCGTCCTCCGGTGTGTCTGTGGGTTTCGGACCTTCCATCTCACTCTCAATCAGTTCGAGCAGTTCCCGATTGCTTGTCGAGCGGGTGACACGGACGGACAACGCTTCCTGTTCAATGTAGCTGCGTATCATTGCACGCAGCTCCTGTCCCTCCTCGGTCTTGTCACCGAGGTCCTGCCTCCTGAGCTCGTCATAATATTCAAGAAGATCGTCCAGGGAAATTCCTGTCCCGTCCTGGACATTGTCCTTGTTGTCCTTCGTACGGCGGTCGAACGAGAAGGAGGAGGTATCTTCTTTCGGCAGTTCGTCGGACAACTGTTGTATGACCTCTTTCATCTCGTCCGTCTCCATAAGCCGCATGCCGTAAATGCCGTCGCACTGTTTAAGGAATTCAACGGTGGCACCCAGATGATAACGGGTATAGCGGTAAATGATTTCCGGAATACGGGGCGCTCCCAGCAAGGCGGTCAGCTCCTCCCTGGTCAGAGGTTCAGGGTCGGATTCATTGTCGATGGAAAACAGGTATTCGGTTTTGGCCCCGTTACGCCGTTTTTCTATTTCCACGGGATAGGCGTCGTACACCGATGAAACCGGACACGGATAAGACGGGTTCTTGGCCAGCTTCTTGCTCCAGAGTTTGAACTTCCGCTCGTCCAGATCCTTGAACTGGGCGTGCGAGAGGGTCATCATCTGTACTCCCTTGGCACGCTCGCCCAGGTCAAAGATATAGAGGCAGTGCCCGTAGTTGTACTTCAAGCCGCCACCGAACGAACCGCCGGCGATTTTTTCTGCCAGTTTCTCATCCCCGGCCTCTTTTGCGGCTTCTACGGCCAGACGCCGGTAAGTTTCGATGGGATCGACACTGTATCCGGCATCGGTGGCGCGGGTGACGGTGACATACATCTTCTGGGGCTTGTTTCCGGTTGTGGGCTTTTCCAGTTCCAGCAGCAACTGGTGAACCGGATACTCATAACCGGGCCGGGCCGGTGAACCGTCCGGATTGGGGGCGATGGGAAGGACACGCAGACGATAGGTCCCGAATTTGTCCATGCGGAAGAATTCCGTGCGGGCGAACGCCCTGTTCTCTTCCTGGGCACGCTGCTGTGCCTCCTGATACGATTCCTGGACACCGAGGAACATCTCCTCGACAGACATGCCTTCCATGCCGTTGTTCTTTTCTTCTTCTTGCATAAACGCTTGGTTTTATGGATTAAAAATGCCCGAAGAGTGCGACACGGCAGGCCCGTATCGCAAAGAAACTGGTTACAGGACAGACGGGTTCGGTTGCACCGTCCGTATTCACTTGACAATATAGGGAGAGGATATCCCGCCGACCGTATCCTGGCCGGATACTCATTTTACAATATGGAAAGGTCTTGCAGCGACTGTGGAATACAAAGTTAGACAAATGCTCCCGAACAGCCATACATGCATATGAATGTTTGCGCCAGCCATTGTCCGTCAATGCATTACCATTTCATTTTAAGTATGTTTTTAATCTCCCCGGGCAGTTTGTCACTGCCCGGCCCATTCCGTCTTTCAAAGAGCAGCTTCCTGCGGTTTTGACGGATATACTCTTCCGTCTTGCGACGGCGTATGCCCTCGTAATAGGTTTTACGTCCGGGCGTAAGCCGTTTGCCCCGCCGGCAGTAAACCCCGTTCCGGCGGTATTCATCCAGATAGCGGCTGAATTTCGCCTTTCTGAACGAAGGGTCTTTCGACGCCTCCGCAACCAGTTCGATGACATGCCAGTCCGGTTCGAAAGGCTGTTGCCGGTCATACAGCCTGCGGAGCAGATGGTAAACCACCGGCATCTCATAACGGAGCATGAACCCTATCCGGGTCTGGTCGAAGGGGAAACGTTTAAACGTCCCCTGCGGTCTTCCGTCTTCTCGCTTTCGGGGATTCGTTCCCCGGAAAGACGGTTTCTTCTGCGGCTGCCGCCGGATCCTTTTCTGTTTCATGATACTGTTGGCTGTTGTCGGGTGAAATATTCTCTCGGGCGGGAACGGACCTGCGTTCCGCAATTCTGCGGCGACTTTCGATGTCACCGTTTACATTAATCTTCTGTTTCATGGCTATACGAAATATGTAAAGTTGAGTTCCACATTGGCATTGTACATACCGCGCTCATAAAGCTGTATCCTTCGCGAGCCGCCGTAAATGGTGAACGATACCCCACGGTTGTACTTATGGTCATCATTCCAGTCAGTGGCGGTGCAGCGCACACTGTACCGGGGTGGTTGTATTTTGTTGGGGATGACCGCCACGATACCTCCCCAGTTGTTTCCGTCCCTGTTGGCCGTATTGACGGCACCCTGTATGGAAACGATGTTCCCGATTTGGCGGACGAAGAGCGACTGTGTGTTGGTACCCGATCCGCTGTTCTCCATCTGTACCCATCCTGTATCCGCAAGCAACGGCTGATACTCCTCGGCATAAGCGGCTCCGAGAGCACGGCAGGCCTGCCGTCTGGCCTCCGCCGTTGGCAGCAGAAGGTCGGACAGCTTGCTGTCCCGGCGCAGGTAATCCCTGACAATCTCATTCTTGGAGAGTACGTTCAACTTGCCCTGCAGGAACTGTTGTGCCTCCGAGGTGCTCTTTCCCTGCCGGACTAAAAAATTGATATAATCCTGGAACAGATTCTCAAGGGTGGCGAAACGGGCGTCGGCACCCGCCTTTGTATAGAGGTTCAGGTTCGTGGCGACGGTCTCCTTTTCGGAAGCGCTGTAGCCTCCCAACAGCCGGTCAGCCTTCTTTTTGAGTTCCCCCACTACCTGTGAGGTCATCACATACCCCTCGACCTGTGCGTGTGAGGTGCCGTTACTGTCGGTATATGCAAAAGAACCGGTGGTAATGGCCTGTAATTTATCCCGAAGCCCGGCCGTGAAGACAATGCCTTGATAGGCAGAGTCCGTACCGAGCTTGCCGGCCATCATCGTGTCTATCTCTGTCTTGGAATAGACTTCAAGATTTTTCCGGGCCTTGTTCTTGTCAGAAAGGTCTGAAAGATTCGACAGCTTGGCAAGTTTCAAATCTCCGGTACCTTTCCTTTCGGCATCAAGGGTGTCCCTCACGGCTGCCTGCTTTTCCGCTTTCAAAGCGGCGGCCTCTTCTGCCGGAAGCCTGTTGATCTCTTCAGCGGTCAGACGTACCAGTTCTTTCAACCCTTCGGAGGTCTTCAGGAAGACTTCACCGGCTTCCGTTTTGGAATAGACGTCGAGATTCTTCCGGGCGGCGGATTTGTCCATGATATCGGACAGGTTCTCATCGGCTGAAAGCTTCATTTTCAGTGCGGCACGGACAGCCCCCGCCGTAACATAGCCGTCACCGCCTCCCGTAAGCTCCCCGGTGGTGATGGCCGCAAGTTTCTTTTTGTATTCGGTGGTGAAATCCTCGGTGGAAAGCTGCTTTCCCTTGACGGCATCCACCTTCTTCGACATCTCCCCGGCAAAGGCCGTGACGCTCACATAGGTGTCCGATACGGATTTCCCGTTGATCTTAAGCGTGCCGAGCACATCCACCGAGCCGGAAGGGGCAAGCACAATATCCCCCAATGTGTTCCGCAGGATAAAGCGGTAATCGTCCGTGGTATCAAAACCTGCCATTGCGAGTACGGAGGCGGCACTGTCCCGCCAGGTGACCAGATTGGTGAGCCTGGCATTGTCTTTCGTATAGGCGGTATTCTGAAGGTCGATCCCACGTCCGGCATTCTGCACGACGAACAGCCCGCCCGCCCGTACGGTGGCGGTACGGCCGGTTACTTCCAGGACCGGGCTGCTTCCGGATTTCCCGTCATGTACGGCAAAGTTGCGGTATCTTGTTCCGCCTCCCTGCGCACCGTAATAATTGATACGGACACAGCCCTCATCTGTCGTATCCGAAGTGTTATAGATATCGGAACCTTTGATACGGATTGCCCCGATACGGGCGCTATCACCCAGTGAGGTACCGTAAGAGATCCCGTCTTCCGTTATACGTACCAGTTCCTTGCCCTGCTTCATGAAACTGAAGCCGCCGTCTGTGCGGATGATAATTTCACTGACCGGCAATCCGTGCAGATAAGCGCCAAGCGAGATGCCGCCGTCAGTTTTGACGACACCTTTGAGCATATAGCCGTTTTCCCCGCTGACAGAAACGGCGGTTCTGGAATTGATTTCTTTCTGTCCGGTAAGGGTGCCGGCCAGTACCAGGTCCTTCTTGACGGTCTGCCGGGTGAAAGGCGTGTCCAGCAGTACGGCATAACGCCCGAAGAATTTATCAATAAAACGGGGGGCATAATTTTCTGTAACTTCAATGCTTACAGGCAATTTACCCGTAACAGGATCGGTCGTTTCAGGTATGGCCTTCGCTCCGGCACACAGGTAGCAAGTACGTCCGCGTTTGTTGACATCATTGGCATAGACCACCGACTCATGCCTGTTGGCCTCGTAAATATAATAAGGATAGACGGCATCAGCGGCTCCCTCAAAACGGCGGACCTTACCGCCGAGCCACACATATCCCGGTGAGATACGGGGACCGTCCGGCTCGCAGCCCGAGATGATGAAATCCGAACAGCTGTCAAAAACGGCGCTCATGCTGAGGGCAAGTTCCTGCAGGTTCAGGATGTCATCGGAATAAGTGTACCGTCCGCCGGTCTCTGCGATATATTCTTTCATTGTCCTGTATTCTTGTTAGGTGTATATTCTTCTTCGTCAATCCTGATCAGATAGGTCTTGCCGGCCGTCTTGTAAGTATTCACCACATAGGAGAGCATATAGACCAGCTCGTGCGGTGATATGGTGACGGGCGGGACACAGACCACAAAGCTGACCTTGTTGATAAGTTTCTCCTCTATCAGCAGGTAGAACGGACGGGGCCGCTCCGCATCATTATCTGATATGATCTGTTCCCCATTGTACCAGATGGTACAGGGACGCTGGTATTCCGCACCCTCATGGTAGAGGTCCACACCGACACTCTCACTGTCCCTGATAAGGATACGGTCCTTGCCGTCCCTGATGTATTTGCCGAACTTGTAGTTCAGAAACCATTCGAAGTAGATTACCTGGGAAGTCATCCGTGCCCGGATATGCATCTCTTTCGTGAAATCACGGAACCGCTCATTGGTGCATTGCAACGGATAAAGGCAGCTCTGCACGAACAGGATGAACCTGCGTCCCGACAGGTAATGCGGAACCAGGCGGTTCACGGTACGGTCTATGGACAGCTTATATCTCATGGTTTTCTATTTTTAAAATGATGGCTTCACGGAAATTTGGCAGCCCGTCCTCCTCATCCTTCCCGGAGGACTCCTTCAGATATCCTGATGCGGTATAAGCCATACGGGCAATGCGTTGTGGCGGCTGTATATGGCCGTCGGTGTCATGGCTGGCGATGAAAACCCCTTGTTCGGGAACGGCATGCCCGTCGATATGGACATCGGTCACATGCTTTGCCCGCCGTATGGCATCCGTCAGGCGGGAAACGTAGACGGCGGCATCGAAATCGATATCCATCATGTAGGCATTCAACTGCTCTTCAATGGAGTCGTACACTTCTGATTCGGGTACGGCCCCGTCATGAAAGACCGTAAGGTGGGGAATCAGCACGTCGCCCTTGGTTGAGATGACCTCCACGCGTGTACCGGCGAATTTCAATTTGTTGATATAGGCGTTGATAGGCGCCAGTTCTTTCGGGGGTATGGCAGAAAGGCTGCCTTTTGCACCGGTGGCCACTTTCAGGATAAGTTTACTGTCCAGGTTCTGGTCGTCTGTGCTCTCCATATAGGAAACTTGCGTGACGATGCGTTTGGTCTCGTCGATATTGGCATAGCCGAAGGCCAGGCCGTCTTCCCGTACCGTCAGCTCATCTCCCTGCTGATACTGCAACAGGGCGTTGGCATAATAGGCGGGAGTACCGTTGATGCGTCCGTTAATGGCTTCGGAAATATCCACGGCAAAGACATCCAGCAGGGATTCGAAACTGTATATGACAGCGGCCACTACCCACAGGATTCCGTTCATGACGGACATCTTGGAATCACTGGCGAACTCTGTCAGTTCCAGCCGCCGGTTCCGTTCCGCTACGGCCTCGTTGTATATTTCCTTTATTGTACGGCTCATTACACTGTATAGATTTTATTGTTGATGATAAATTCCCACGCTCCACCTTCGTTCCAGCTTTCCTCATGCAGAATGACCCATACCGCCTCCATGCCCGATGTGATACGGTAACGTCCGGTCGTTTCATCCCGCCCGGGTTCCTTATAGGTTCCCGTCGGGGCTGTCGGCAATGTCATGCGGCAATTACGTCTGTTTCCGTAATGCTCCACAATGCTTGTCAGGTATTTGTCTATGACGGCCGGCTTTATCCGCGCTCCGGACAGGTCGAGCTCCATCAGGTTATGGCACCCGGCAAGCGGAACGAGGTTGTCCGTCATTATCCCCGAGAGATCGATCCGGTAAGTTCCGGACAGAATCCCGAAGCTGTCCAATGCGGGTGTGCAGTCCCGGAGGATCAGCTCCTCCACGTGCAGCGGACGGAGTAAAACAACGGACGAAGGTTGCAGTCCGCTCCAATCCATATACCGGAATTCGGCATCGGTAAACCAGCGGATCTTGCGGCTCCGGCGCACCCGCCTGTCAAAAGTATGGCGCAGCGTGCATGGCGTATGGCCAAGAATGACGGTCTCCACAGCACTGTCGTCCCCCCAGTCAACTTCCAGCGTCCCCGTTCCTGACACCTTGCACTCTGCGGAGACCAATGCCGGCGGGAGCAGGAAGGCTGCCGTGAACGGACCGGTGAAATATTTGGGATAGACGTGCCGCTCCCCGTTGGAGGGGACGATGCCGTGCATTTCGTTATAGGCGACCACGTCGGCATTGATGACAAAGCCGTCGGTATATGCCAGTTCCTGTCCGGAACAGAGTTCTGTTTCCAGCGAGAGGGCAGGATTGTTGACCAGCAGGTCCACGATTCCCTCGACACTTCCATACAGGTGCAGGGCTACATCATAGATGTTCTGTCCTGCAACGACGCGGTAACTACCCATGGCTGTCCTCCTTCTCCTCGGTTTCCAGGAACAGTTCTCCTGTCACCGAATCTATATAGGCATTCCTGATGATGATTTTGTCGGAAGTAAATTCAGCCTGCAGTTTGGCGGCGAGCCCGTTGTTCTCCATATTGGAATGCAGGAAGTCAATCAGCCCCACACCGGTGGTCGGATGCTGGTACAAGTTTCCGGCGGCGGCTTTCAAAAGGAAAGTTTCGTTCTGCACCTTAGAGGCGCCAATACCAAAATCCGTCTCTTCCCCGCTGTAAATGACCAGGCAGTCCTCCTCGAGCAGCAGGTTATAGATCCCCTCATCGTTCAAGGCATAAAGCGAGGCGGGGGTGACCGTCTCCCTTGTCCCGTTTTCGTTCTCTCTCATGACGGGAAACCAATGCCTGCCGTCAACTGCACCACGTACATATTCGACACCCCCCGAACCGCTTTTCATGGCGATACGCACTTTCAGCAGGCGTATGTCTGCTACATAGGGAATGTGGATATGGATACCCCTTGCATCACTGTATGATGCAAGGAAATCTACCGGTACGGCTATCTCCCCGTAACGGCAGGCCGCATTGCCGGCACCCTCCACACTGTCAAACAGGTGGAAGTCGTAGAAGGTTTTTCCGGCAATCTGTCCGGAAGTCTCCACTTCTCCATATTCGGCATCCATTATGATATCTTGTCTGGGCATGTGCTGATACAAAAATCCCCGGCCATACCAAGAGTACGGCCGGGGCACTCTTTACATAAAGAGTAGCGGCAGATAGAAAAATCGGTTTATGCCTCCTTGGAGATTTCATTGTAAATCGCTTCCACAGTCCCCCACATATCGTCAGGCAACTCTTCGTCCGAGATTTTCTCACACGCGGCCTGCAAGTAGGCCATCTCATCAGGGGAAAACTCCACCGGCAACGGCTGTTCTTTTTCCACATCCCATTCGATACGCTTGTCCTCCGCATTTTCGCGGAGATTGATACCCTTGCGTTCCTCGTCGCCAATTGCGATTTTGCGCAGAATCTCTTTTTTAAGGTTGAACTCCTTGAAATTGCCGCGTGCCGGCAGGAAAGTCGGCAGGTAAAGGCGGTCTTTGACGCTCAGTTCCATTATGATTCTTTATTTAGGATTGATTTTTCGCGAATATCCTGTTGCATCCTGTCGAAATCCTGGAATATGGGGCCAAGCTCCCTCTCCATCGGAAAGTTGCAGGAAAGGACCCCTTGTTCCATATAGATAATTCCAACAGGCTTTATGTTGCCTTCCTCATCGGCTTCTTTTTCATTGACAGAAACATGCAGACGGCTCAGCTCGTCATTGACAACGGAATACTCCAGCATATAAAAGGCATTTTCCGTCTTCTCTTCTGCTGTCCTGGTAATAGTGACATTGGTGATATTCATATAATTTGAATTTTAAATAAGTATAGGGTAAAAGTTTCTGTTCCGGTTATTAACCATTATAATTTAATACCTGGTAATGAAAAGACGGGTAATTGCAACAAAGGAGCGTCAGCGAGTCCCCTCTTTCCATACCGTAATTTGACGTGCCCCCATTCTGATTCCGCACATTCATGATATTGATATGCCCTCCCCAGTTGTAGCTGTAAAACAGGGTAAACATATAGGCAAAATCGGAGGGAAGGCTCGAATATCCGAACATGCTTGCAACCGACGACGCGCTCGGAAGATTGACATTGTAGGTGGAGTTGGCATAGACACAAAAGACATTACTGGCGGAAAAGTCAATGGTATAGCCGGAACCTGTAAAATAGATATTCTTCATTTTGATACCGATGGCGGCCGATGCGACCAATGAGGCATTGGACCACACCCCATAGTTCCGGTAACCGTTCTTCACATCGATATACAACCCGTAGTTGTTCATATATGAATTTACCTTGTTGTTGACGATGCGCCCCGCCGCACAGGTCCCACCCGAGGTGGCGGGAAAAGTGTTGGCCCCAAACAGAACGTAGGAAGTGGTGTTTCCCACGCGGAACAAATCGTTGTAGATGGCCAGACCGCCACCGGAACCACTTCCCGTGGCCGTAGATCCAATGCGTCCCTGGCCGATGGAAAAGCCGCCTATCGTGCCGGCATTGGCATTGATCGTGCCGGTCATCGTCACGTTGCCGCCGGTATCCCATTTGATATTCTGGTTCGCAAGATATCCGGAACCGTCCGCCGCAAACGAAATTTTCCCATATCCGAAAACAGCGGAACCGTCGGTTTTCAAAGCCCAATACTCTTTTCCTGTGGAAGGGTTGTCATGATAGATATATCCGGAGGCCGCCATTACAATCCTATGCCCGGAACTTGGCGCGGACGCCGCAAGCGAGCTGGTGCCCAACGTCCATCCTCCGATCTTGCCGGCTACGGCAGTGATACCCGTCCTGTCGAGCGTCACTTTGACCGCGTTGCCCGCATCCTTGACTGAAATACTGCCGTTATAAGAGCTGCCTCCTACAACCAGGGCGCTGTCCACAATAATCTGGTTTGCCTTCACCGTACCGGTATAAACACCGTTGGCGTCGATGGTCGTGGTATACTTTTCTGTGGAAGTAAGGTCAAAAACCGTGGCATAAGCCACATACCAGACCAATGGTGCGGCAGATGTCCCCTGTGCCCCGTCAATATAGAAAAAATGGGTACTGGAGAAGTTTGAGGTGCCGCATACGACCTTGTATACATACTCTTTCCAGTCTCCGGTTCCTGCCGTGGAGGTAAGCCAGCGGCTCGAACCGCCCGTACCAATGTTGTTGGAGGCCCAACAGATATTGCGTCCGGCGGGAATTTTGGCGATGATACGGGCGACCAGCACCTTGCGCGAACTGCAGGCCGTTCCGAAATAGAATCCTCCGTTGCCAGGACTGGCGGTTCCATTAGTCTGTATCTTCAGGACATACTTGCTGTCATTGGGCGCCGACGTATCCTGCTGGCGGGTGACTGTCACCATGCCGTTGCCGGAATTGTTATAGACACCGGTACTGTTGTTCCCCTTCCAGAAGGTCGGGTCCCTGTAGAGCATCTTGCCGAATGCCATGGCAGAGGCAAGTTCCTGGGCGGTCGTGATGCCGGTTGTCCATTGTACAGACACGGAAGAGGCGAAGGTGACGGTTCCGGAAGCGTTCCATGAAATATTACCGCCTGCGATTTGTCCGCTGCCGTCATTGTTCAGTTTCCATTTGCTGCCGTTCGTAATCGAACCGTCGGAGCCCAACGAGATGTTGTTTTTCCAAATATGGTTATGGTCGAACGCCCAGCCGGCAATCCGGTTATAAACCTCCTTTCCACCGCTTTTTGTATAGTTGGCCGAAAGACAGAAATATTCCAGATGGTCCCATGACATCATCTGGATACCGATAAATCCGGTCTTGACAGAATTTCCACTTGCAGCCACCTGGCCGAAGACAATATGCCCCGCATTGCTGTTCTGATGCCAGGTCAGCGTGATGCCCAACGGTTTGTAGGCCCCCGTGTACCAATACCCGCTACCGGCAGATGCGGAGCGGACCTGTAATGGTATTGCACCGGTTGCACCGATACTGCCTGTTGTTATATTGTCGCTGCCGATTGTAAACCCACCGATTTTTCCCTTGGTGAAGGTACAGCTCAAGCCGTTGATATAACCGGTATTGATGATGGAGGACTTTATACTGGCCGCATCCAGTTTGGAGGCGTTGATACTGCCTGCCGCTATACGGTCGGCCGAAAGCGTCCCGGATTTGATACTGGATGCACTGATATCGACAGCGTTGACCTGTGCGGCCGTCAACGTACCGGTATAGATGCCTGTAGAGCCGATATAGGTCAGCGGATGTGCGGCAAGAGTGCTGTCACTTCCCTGTGCCAGTGCAATAAAACGTTTACGGCGTATTTCTTCCTCGACCGAAGCTGTCAGCGTGCGGGGAGCCGGTGCATTCGCCTTGGTGGAACCGCTTTGAAAAATCAAATCCGAGTTGTAAGCGATCTGCGGTGCTGCCGGTATGGGGGACGGACTCATCGCGTTACTGACAATCGGCTGGTCGGAATAGATATGATAGACCGCTCCGGTCGTTCCGCCACCGCGTAAGAACACGGCGAACATACAGTTGTTCCCACATAGGGCCGCACCTGCGAACATGCGGCAATAGGATTCGGAGAGTTCATAAATGTCCCATGAATAGCTGATGCCGCCCCAGCCACCGAAATTGGCCTTCAGCAGCAGTACCAGGCCACCCTTATGCGTGGACGTGTTCCAACTTGCCGGAGCCTGCTCGCTGTAGGCACGACGCACAAGAATGTCCCGCTTGAAATTCTGTTCACCGCCCTTGAGGATGACAGGATAGTATTTGTTCTCTTCCCCGTTGATGACAAGCCTGTAATAATACGGATAGCCGTAATTGGTTGTTTTTGCGGCCTCTATGTCATTTTTCCATAGCAGGGAAACGGCAGGGGAGAACGAGACTTTCCCCGCGGTATCCCATGATATGTTCCCCGAAGCAATCTGCCCGCTTCCGTCATTGTTCAATTTCCATTTCGTACCATTGGTTATTGAACCGTCACTCCCCAGTACAATGTTTCCCTTACGGATGGAGGAGGCATCCACCGTCCAGCCGGCAATATTGTTCTGGGACCCAAAACGTGCGACACATGTGCCTGTGCTGTTCGTGGCATACAACCCGAAATCACTGTCGCTGTTATAATACAATTGTACCCGTTGTCCGGTTGTCGCGCCGGAATTAAGTCCGTAAACCACCACACGCCTGTTTCCGCAGTCAAGCAGGATGTGGTTGCCGCTCAACGCGGTTGCGCCGATTGACCAGCCACCGATTTTCCCTTTCGTGACATTCAGCGTCAGGGCCTCGATATTTCCGGCCGTAATGAGAGAAGCCTTCACATTGGCGATGTCCAGTTTGGAGGCGGTGATACTTCCGGCGGCAATACGGTCGGCAGAAATAGTGCCTGCCGTAATCTGTGAGGCGGTGACAGTGCCGGTATAAATACCGGCCGCAGTGATTTTTGTCAGTTTCGGAGAGCCGTTTCCGCCCAAAGCGGTAACGATAGTATTGATCGGATTTGTCCATTGCAAAGAGACGGAAGAGGCAAAGGTGACATTGCCCGAGGCATCCCAGGATATATTGCCTCCCGCAACAGCCCCCGCCCCCGAGGCATCCAGACGCCATTTAAAACCGCGGATGCCGTTTGACCCCAAAGTCATGGAGCCGGAGGCGGCGGTCATCGCCCCGGAAGTGTTGTTCTTCGTTCCCCGGCAGATGCTGTCACCGTCGACGGACCAGCCGCCAATTTTCCCTTTCGTGACATTGAGTGTCAGCGCTTCGATATTCCCGGCAGTAATAAGAGAGGCTTTCAGGGAAGCCACATCGATACGTGAGGCGGAGACCGTACCTGAAGTTATCTGTGAGGCGTCAAGCTGCGCCGCCTTTACCGTACCCGCTGAAAGTTTACCGGTAAAGACACCGTCTTTGTCAATAAAGGTTGCACCTATCCAGTTCAGGCTGACACCATTTCCGAACTCCACCTTGCCGGTAGCCGCATTGTATTTGACAACCTGGTCGCCATGACCGAACTGGACATTGCCGCCGTTATCTACAAAAAAGGTCTTGTAACCGTTCTTGAAACCATAGATGCCGTTAACCGTTTCAGAGGTAACGGTACCGGAAGCTGTCCTGACAGAGAGGGGGAACTGCCCGATTGCCACACCGGTTATCGTGCCGTCACTGTTTTTGATCCCTGTAAAAATTTTTGGAGTGATGACCGTGCTGCTGCCGATAAGTGTCTTGTTGGTATTCCACTCCTTGACCCAGTCAAGCATCGCTGTGTCGTTTCCATCCTTGCCGGGTGCCCCTGACTTGGCCTTTGACCAGACAAATGACAGGGTGTAGGTGATTCCGGATATAATGACGGGAATAACCACAGTGCCATGATCGGCCAGTGTGGTCGTTCCTGCTGCGACCGTATAAGTTATGGTCTTGTTGCTGTTGTTGACGGATATGGAGGAGAATCCTGCCGGTCTGGTAATGTTGCCGATGGAAAATCCGGTAAAACCGGAATCGCCAAGCGTGACCTTGACAGAGGAGGTGACGGATACGGCAGAAACTATCTTCCCGTCGGCATCCGCAGGGAAGATGTATTCACCGGGTGACTGGCTAAGCGTATAACCGTCCTTTTGTATGTTGATTGTCGCCTGACCGCGGGCGACCAGTATCTTTGCCATATGCTCTTTTAAGAAAAGTATAGGACAAAAAAAAGGCGGCAGGTTGCCGCCAAATGGCAAGGCTCCCGTTTTGTCGCACGGATGGGATGAGACCGGTTCACACCGCTTGCCATCCGTAGAAGCCCCGTTCCTTCATTACTATTTCGACACTTCACACATCAGTACGCCCTTGCCTGTCACATCGGCTTTCGATACGGTGATGGATTTGCCCGTATAAGTCTTTATGACGGATGTTCCGGCCGAGTTCCACAGTTTCCATGTGTAGGTATAGGCAGTCCCGTCATCGTCCAGTACCTCACCGTTACGATACAGCACCGCTTTGGCATCGACATCATTCCCGTTATTTTTGATGGTGAACCCTTTCTGGCTGACAAGGTCCACCGTAATGGGGTCGGACATATCCGTGAAAGAAATGATATCGCATACAACCTTGTTGGCCGAGGCGTTGCCGGCCGATGTGTCCGTGTCCTTGATGGCACATTTGAAGGTCTCGAAATTCAGTACGGCATCCGCAGTAATGGTTATTTCGTTCGTAGTCCATCCTGCCGTCACGCCACGCGGATTGGTGGAAGTCAGACAGGACCATCCGGCACCGAGCATGGAATTGTAATACGGACAGGAAACCGAAGCCCCTGAATTGGCCGCCGCAGTGAGGGCCGATGTCAGCGTTATGACCTTGGTGGAGGTGTTCACCGCCGATATGGTGTACTGCACGGAATTTATTGTAATCTTTCCGCCGGCTTCCATGTTATTGGTGGAGGCCACCGTGACGGTGGTCGCACCGGCAGTAGCGGCGGCAGCCAGTGTGGTATTGGCAAAAACGGAGGAATCCTTGATTCCCCAGGCATAGGTGACATTGGTGGTATCGATGGTGGCGCCACGCCACAGGTCGCAATGCGCCTTGAGTGTGGGTACCTCGTCATTTTTGAAGACAACACCGTCGGGAGCATATGCCACGGCGGCTATCATCGCCCCGGCATTCAGATGCTGGGTAAACTGTATCTCGGAACGGAAAGGCACCTCCAGCCCGTTGGCATCGATATAAACCGCCTCGAAGGCATACCGTACCTGCGGCGTGGAAACGGTCATATGGTTGGCCTTGATGGTCAGGGCATACTTGGCGGACGCCGCACCGACAGTACAGCTGTCCTGGCCCGAAGTTATGGCCGAACCGTTCTTATACCACTTGGCGGAGCCGCTTTTAACACCGGCTGTCAGCGTAGCCGCATTACCGACAGATGAAATCTGGTCGGTGGCGGCCTTGCCGCTGACGAACAGCGAAGGAGTGAGCACCAAAAACGGCGATGCCGCCCATGAAGGTGCATAAACGCCCGTATCCTTGTTGAATACCTGGGTGAGCGGTTGCGAAGAACCGATGAACGCCTGTAAGGAGACAGCATCATTCTGGTCAATGATGGTTACCTGTCCGCGTGCTACTTTTATTGCCATATGCTTATTGTTCTGTTGTTGATATGTCCACTTCACAGTCAAAAACGGCCTTATGCCATACATCCCTGCCGGTTATCTCAATCTCCCTGCCATAATGCGGCAGGTCATTCCATATCCTGTCGCCATCGGTATCCCTGCTTGTCCGCAGCCAGCGGAAATTACCATCGGGAATGAGTGCGGTAATATCTTCACCGCCCCTGTACACTCTGGCCCGCAGAACCGTGGAAACAATGCCGTTACGGAATATCGTGCCATTTTTCGACTCCACATGAACAGTATAGGATGGCGCACCGTCATAAAGTTTGAAGAAAGTATGGGTGGCTCCAATATTTTCATTCCGGAATACAGCGGTGTAACGGAGGGTTAATACGTCACGCCCTTCCCAGCCGTGAAACGCCGGTGTCATTTCAAACACGGCGGCATTGCAGCCTGTTTCTTTCCATATTCCGTCCGATGCAAGATATTCCCATAAGCGGCTTTCCGGATTAAAGTTATATTCGGTGGGGACAAGAGGGATGCTTTCCGGCTCACATATGCCGGAGAACTCATCCGTGAAATGGAAGGCCGTACCGCCCGTCAGGGATACGGAACGGGGCTTGAGCTGTTCCTGTGCCTCCTCGTCAAAATCTTCCCAGCGGATGGTCACGTCCCGCAGTTCGATGGTGTCCTTGCTCCATTTGAAGCGCCCTGACGCGAAATGCCCCGTACCGTCGGGATTAATGACGAAAGAACCGTCACGCGAGGTTATCGAACCGTCCTCACCCAACCTGAGCAGCGGATTCTGGATAGTTCCGCCAATACCTCCTTTCGAGAACCATGCCCCGTAATCTTCCGTGTAAGACAACACGCCATCCGTCGCCTGGTAAGGTGTCGCCGTCTTGCCCGGCTCCAATTGCGGGGCGGACAGAAGGACCGGTACCGGGGTTGCGATACCCAGTGTCATTTCAGGAGCCCCGGATTCCCGGACTGGAAAGGATACCTTATGACGTGTCCATCCCCTGCCGGCATCCACAGCCTGTTCGCCGACAAGATGCTCGTCCTGATAAAAACGGACAACCGTTGTTTCTTCCGCCTTTATCCAGATGGAAAAACAATAATAGTTGCCGGCACGGGCTTTGCGCCAACCGGCATCCTGTAATGTAAGACGGCTGTCTGAAATGACACGTACACTCTTTCCGATACCGGCGGGAGTGGCAGTACTGACAACCATAGATCCGCTGAAAGCACAGGAAAGGCTGTCCGGAATGACATTTTTGTGAATTTTGCCCACATAGAAAGTTGAGGAAAAACCGTTTTCATCTCCGGCGGTCAATGTTCCGGCGATGTTGACATTCCGTGTTGCGTAGAGATTCTGAAAATAGGCCCCGTAACCGTCCAGTATGCCGAATACCGGATCGATGATGCCGCAGACCTTTCCCACACGGGCTTTGGCCGCATCGCCGAAAGCGGACACGGAAGAAAGCCGCAGGATATTCAGGTCCGCCAATTCACACCAGTCACCCTCTGCGGTCAGGCTTTCCGTCAGATCGAGAAACAGGCTCCGGCTATATTGCGCAGGATAGTCCACAGTGATAACCCACAATTTGTACTCCCATTCCTGCCCGGCGGACAATATATCCTCGGCATCTGATTTCTCCCGGTTGGTATAGCCGAATGAGAGGGGGACGGAGGACAAATCCCTGAAAGCCCTGATTTTGAAGGATACCAGCAGACGTTCCGGATGCCCGACCGACTCCTCCAGAGTCTGCATCAGTCCGAAAAGGGATTCTCCCGCCGGTTCCGCATTGCGGACTATCCGGACAATGCGTGTCGCCTCCGCATCGTTTTCCCTGTATCCGGATTGAAGTACATGGCCACATACGGCATACTTGGATTTGTCAGGCACCCCCGCCACCCCTCCGTTCATGACCGGATAGCAAAGGGAACGCTCCGTTGCCATGCCGTCGATGACATCCATATAGGGGGCTTCGCTGTCCGAAGCCGTCAGGTACAGTGCCCCGCTACGCGTCGTATCGAACAGGTTGGTACTCCGTACGAAGTCCAGAAGCTCCCCGCTCTGCGGTTCATCGCCGTCCAGCAAAGCCCCGATAAAATAAGGCGCCTCCTTGTCGCCGACAAGCTCCGTTCCGGTTTCCGTCACGCACATCAGGGAATAGACCACCCGTTCCCGCCCGGCATATTGTCTGCGGACGATATCCCCGACATGCAGCCCCTGTGTTTTCTGCGAGTCGGGGTCGATACGGACCTTGTATTTTGAATAACGGAATACGGACATGGGCTATGATATTTTTTCAACGGAATCTCCCGAGCAGCTGTCGCTGATCCAGAAAGAGCCGTTGGTCGCGGAAACCTTCTTTACCTCGAATTCGTAGGCGCGTAACTTGCGCCGGGCGACAACCTCGTCGAATGTGGCGATGACATTTCCCGTGGTACGGTTCTTCCGGATGGCCCAGCCGCTTCCGGCAAAGCCCGAAGAAAAGAATTCCGAAGAGACGGAGCCGAGAAAACAGCTGTCACCGTAATGCCTGATACCGCCGGAAACAGCCTGTAACCTCAACGACTCTGTCAAGTATAGGATTTTGTCTGCCAACCGGGTTGACGACGCGCAGATTCCGACATGCCCGGCAGCCTCCACCGGAACCCCGGAGGAGATGAAATCGGCATCGGTTTGGATATGGAAAGACTCACTGTAACGGTTTTGAGGGGCATGGGCACTTATGGACGGACGGTGTCCCAATACTGTGGTATGGGGGACGGTTGTCCGCACGCCTTCCTTTTCGTATACAACCATGGAGGTCAGTGAAAGGGTTTCCTTATCTCCGGTAATCAAAAATCCGCCAGCCATACCCATACGCAGCCGCTTGTGAATAATTATGCCTTCATCCGAGTTGTCCACCCGGTACGAAGACAGCAGATCGGCACCATAGTTGTGACGGACAGTGAGCGAACCCGGAAAGCAGGCCCTGCCGTAGGACGAGAGCATCAGACAGTCACCGTCCACATCCGAAATGCCGGACAGCAGGCGTATTCTGGTGGTATGCCCGCTACCCAGCAACAGATCGCTTCCGATACCGCCCAGTTGTATCTTGTCATTATCAGTCCTCTGGAGTACGGGCATACCACCAATACGAAGCCCGTAACCGTCCAGAAATGAAAGAAAGCCTCCGAGGGCGACTTCCTCACCGGAAAATGAAAGCAGGCACTTTCCCTTGTCACCCAGCCTTACCCCATACAAGGCATCCAGACCACCGCTCAGAGCCGTATTCCCGCAGACCACCAGATGACGCTGCACCGTTCCGTCCCGCATGGTCCAGTCCACTGCCGCCAGATTGGCGTTGCCCCGGTGGTATACGCCATGTCCCCCCACAGTCAGCCGTGACGGAGAAATGAACACTCCCGTTTCCCTGTTCCCGATAATCCATTCTCCGCCCGAGTGTATGGAGGCATCCTGAAAATCAATGCGGGAGGCATTGAGCGTCGCCGTGTTCCTGTCCGTATCGTAACCCAATAATTGTTGTCCGCCTATATGGAGGCTGCTGCCGCCTATTTTCAGACTGCCGGTAATTTTGACACCGTATTCAACGGCAGTCACCGCCCCATCCGCATCGGTAATGTCCTGCGAACAGATCTCCAGAATACGGTTATTGGCGACACCCGCCTCGAAACCGTAATTCGCACGGAGTGCCCCGGTCATGTCACCGCCCGACTTCTTGAGGTATTCCAGCAACAACCCTCCATCACCCGGGGCACCTTCACCGGCAACCGCCCCCGCAATGGCCGAAGCAAACCCGTAGGCCGTATTTTTTAACCTTATGCTGGTCTCGTCCCCTTCCTCGACACCGTAAGGATGGTCATCATCCTTTTTCTGCTGGGCATTGAAAAAGTTATGGTAGAGCTGCGAATAGATGGAATAACACAGGCTCTCCTTATCAAGGCTGTCTATGTCCGGATGCAGTTGTACGTTCATTTGGTATAGCTGGTTTTGGAGAGGAACCTTTGAATGCGCGAGGTCAAAGAAATGAAATTAGGGAAATTGACAGGTGACATTGTACCCATCAAGGTGGGGGTCATCACCTTGCTGCACTCGGTCAGGAAGTCGAGCATAAGCCCGGCAAGTTCATTGCCTAATACCAACGGTTCGGTGGCATTCTCGTCACCGAGCGCCACTTTGTTGTCGGCAACCGTTACGGTCGTGGAGTTCACCTTTTGAATTATCTTGTCCGTTGTCTGCCTGACCTCCGACTTGTCTACAATGTGGGTAATGCTCTCCGCCTCAATCCCCGTAGAGGCTTCCTTACCCTTTTTGTTCCTGACAGTGGCGGTAACGGTTGTCGGCGTATAATGTGTGAAAGCCATATTTCCCGTAGCCTCCAGCTCGTCGTAGTCCGGAGCAGAGTCACTCTCCGGATCCAGTTCCTCCATTTCCGTTACACCGACAACGGTTTCCTTACGGGCATTCAGCCGCAGGATATCCACATGTGAGAAGTTCACCACATAGGCGTACCGGGTGGCGGCATCCATAAAAATCGTTACATCGGAAAAAAGTGCAGGTACAATCAAAAAACCGCCCTCGCTGCTTGTTGCCGCTGAAAGCAATACGCCTTTGTGGATGACGGGTTCTGCAGAGGCTGTCTCGTCCGGGTACTCGCCGACATCAACGGTACCGCCATACTCGGAAAATTCCTCGTCCGACGGGTCATCATGTATTTTGGCGACATATCCATGTATCATACGGGCCGTGCCAATGCCCGACATACCTCCCGGAGCCAGACTGATGCGTTCCATGCTACGGCCGAGAGCTATTTTACGGATAGCCTCACGAATAAGCAACTGATTCGACTTATCTGAAGACATTGATCTTTTTATAGAAGAATAGGTAGTTGGAATATATTCAGGTTTTCATTTTTCCTCCTCGAAAATAAAACATAAAAATAGAATTTTCTATCTTTGCGAAAAACACTTAATTATGTAATTATGGCAGGTTTCCAATCACCAATAACAATAGCGCAGGCAATAGAACATATCCACCGGAATGAATACCTGTTACCGGCTTTTCAGAGAGATTTTGTATGGTCGGCAGAACAGATAGAAAAGTTGTTCGATTCTCTGATGAAAGGCTACCCGATCAGTTCCATGCTGTTTTGGAAGGTAAAAGGAGGAACAAAGACTGATTTCCGGTTTTATAAGTTTCTATCAGCTTTCATACAGTATCATCGGATATGCAACGATCCGATTCCTACAGACAATATCAACGATTTTTATGCGGTATTGGACGGACAACAGAGATTGACGTCATTGTATATCGGTCTGTGCGGCAGTTATGCGTACAAGGATTATAGGAAACGTTGGGATTATTCTGAATATAATTTCCCTACCCGGCATCTATATTTCAATATATCCCGTAAATACACACAGGAGGAAAGCGACAGGGAGTTTATCTTTTCCTTTGTTGACAAGAATATCTCCAAGGAAAATGATTTATTTATTGACAAGTCTAATGAAAAATGGTTCCGTGTAGGTAAGATTCTGGCTTTGCACCAGGATTACAATTATGGCATCGATGAATTTGCCGAGGACAATAACATAGACAAGGAATCCAAAAGACTGCTGAGACTGTTGGACAATGTCATCCACACCAAGCTCAATATAAATTTTTACGAGGAGGATGAACAGAAACCGGACAAAGCCGTGAATATTTTTATCCGGATCAATTCCGGGGGAACCGCATTAAGTTTTTCTGATATCCTGATGTCCATTGCCATTGCCAATTGCAAACAGATGGACGCGAAGACAGAAATCAATAATCTGGTCGAGCATGTACGTTCAAAAGGATTTAATATATCTCACGATTTCATATTAAAATCGTTCCTGTACCTGTATCATAAAGATGTGCGTTCCCTTATAACAAGTTTCAATCTGGGCTTTATTGAACTGGTGGAAAATAATTGGACGAGGATCAGGGATACCATTTCAAACCTGTTCGACTTGCTGAGATCTTTCGGACTGACGGATTTCACAATGACCTCATATAATGCCGCCATGCCCATACTATATTATCTTTATCACAAGGGCATATATCAGGATTTTTACAAAAAGATAGGAAATAGGGAGGATTGTGAAATCATAAAAAAATGGTTGTTCTCAATTCTGCTCCGCAGGGCATTCGGAGCAAGCGCGGATTCCGTGCTTGCACAGTCAAGAAGGGCATACACAACAGACATCACCGGCAGCTATATAAAAGAAACCGTGACCTTGTTCCCGGCAACGGAAATAAACTCGGAAATCAGGAAACTGTCGGATGTAGGTGACGATTTTATAGAAGACCTGCTTTACAGCCAGAAAGATTCACGATACAGTTTTCCAATATTGGCCATGCTGTATCCGGATCTTGATTACAGAAACAATAACTTCCATCAGGACCACCTGCACCCAGCCTCTGCATACAATGATCTGGAAGAGAAAGACAAGGAAAAATACGGCTGGCAGGTCTACAATTCCATCCTGAACCTGCAGATGCTCGATGCCAATGAGAACGAGTCTAAAAACGCCAAACCATTGGAGAAGTGGGTCAGTGAACAGACCCGGAACAAGGATATGCGGAAATTCATGGAGGACCATCTTATCCCGGATACGGATCTTTCATTGTCCAATTTTTCTGATTTTATAGAAAAACGAAAGGCTATGCTGGTTCAGAGAATCAGAAAGATGATTAACTGATTGATATCAAAGGTATTTGCGGATATTGTTCTTCTTGCCGGAAACACTCCGGTTACGAAAATATTTTTTAAGGCAGAAATTTGTTGGAGACAATGAATTTTGATTATGAATGAAAATAATGATGCTCCTTGGAGCGGAACGGAATGCAGTTTTACCCTTCCAGGAAATTTCCTGGAAGGGAAGGATGTACATTGGTGGACAATAGTGTTATTTGCGAATCCTGTACGGAATACTCAGCTGCTGCCTGTACCCTCCGATCCCGAACGTAGTCGTGACCTCCTCCACGAGATACACGCCGTTCTTGGACGGGTTACGGAAATCGATCAGTTCCACCTGTACGGCAGGAGACAGCCCGAAATCTCCGAATATGGTCACGTTGCCGGTGATTCCATTCAGGTTGTAATTCCGGAAGTATTCAGTTGTCTCTTCCACAAGCCGGTCTGAATTGATGCCTACGTGCGGTGACATATACGGTACGATGGTATAAGTGGACAAATCCACCTTTGTTTTGGTTTTTGCCCCCGAAGCCGTCGTGTTTCCGGTCACCTTATGTGTCTTTTTTGAAATTTGGGTGGCATTTACCGTTTGGAACTCCTTGCTGCCCGGTACTGCCGGATCATATTCCGGATTCATGCGTACCGTCACTTCAAAGAACTTCTCGTCCGTTCCAAGCGCCTTGCCCGTCACCGCCAGAAACTTCGGGTCGGTCTTGACCACTTTCAGGTTGCTTTGCGCCACATGTTCGTTAAAATATATCTTGAACGGCCCGGCCGGGCCGTCTTCCGGAAATACCGGCTGCGCCTTGCTGGACGAATAAGGACGTCCGACAGCAATGGAAGGCATGACGCCTTCGTCCTCAGCGTCGTATTTCAAAAAACAATAAATCTTATATTTCGACCATTCGGAAAGAATGTCCGCCACCGTAAAGTTATCCGTCACCTTGATCTTGCCGATATGGATATCAAACCGTTTTGTATCGGAATGTATCTTGAAACCGGTATCTTTCAAGATGTTGTATTTCCCATCCAGCACATCATTCACGGTTGTCCCCTTTGCCGGAGTTTCGAAATGGGGCGCCTGTTTCAATTTAAGTTTGTAGGCCATATTCTCACATTGTATTTCCAATGTACTGTCCGAGTTGTAGCCGGTAATGTAACCGTCAAACATATTTTTCAATACACCGTTATACCCCAGCTTGATATTGATGCGTTGCCCAACTTTAAAAGTCGTCTCATCAACCAGGTGTTGTGTGCTGCGCTTTTCGATAATCACACCATCCTGCATGACCTCTGTCGTTATCCGGGACACGTCTTTCCCTTCCAGTGTCATATTGCCTATAATCGTCGAACGGCATACGGTACCTTTCGGGAACGTGACTTTGGCCGTCCCGATCAGCTTCTTGTAGCTCTCGTTAATCTCAAGCGTATGAACCTCCGTTATCTCCACTCCGCTGCGAATCTTCATCGGATTGGACGGATCGGCATCTCCAATGGTAATACGACAGCAGAGAACATCCATTGCGGCTACACCCATAGGCGTGTCAGTTTAAGCAATGAGGCGGGATCGACGATCTCCGTACCGAATTTGACATATTTGATCCATTTGTTCGTGTGCCTGATAGCCGTATCTGCCTTTTCCTGCCCGGCCAGTTTGAGCTCCACCGCTTCGGACGGCTCAACGGCGACACAATTGAGTGAATATGGCTGCACGTTCCTGCAGTCCGTCGGATGAAGCGTATACCCCTGTATAATCAGCTGTGAGATATTGAACTGGCGCAATACCGTATTGTCACAATCGACAACCCCCTTGTATTGTACCAGTTTAATAAATTTGGAAACTTCCGCTTCCGGATACACATCCGGATATTTGGATGTGATTTTACCGTTGATGGTGATCTCAAGGTCACCGCCGGATATATATTCCTTACGGGTATAATCACGCCCCTGCACTTGTGTCAACAGGATATTGTTCCGGCTGCCGATTTGTATCTGTGGTCCCAGGTCCACGAATGTAACCAGGCCGTATTGGCTGTTGGGCAGCACCTTGCACTCACTGTTGTCGTAATATTTGCCCTCTTTGGATATGGAGAGTTCCAGAAAATCCGCTACCGTCCGTCCGACAATGGAATCGGTATGGCTTTTCTTCTGTGCCACGGCCTGCTGCTCGCTGATAAGACGGTAGTACTGTCCGGTCTTGTTGGCCAGGCTGGATTGTGATTGTGTCTGAAGGTATTTATCCCGTACCTGTTGTTCCCAATATTTAAGGTATCTGGGATATGAACGCAACAATCCGTAGGCCGTTTGTGAGGTTATTTGTACCGCTGCCCGTTTGAGCAGGTCATGATGTTTGGAGAAATAATGCACCTGCCCGTCCTGCAATTCGGCCAGCCCCATGCCCATGGCAAGACGGGCTGAGTTGCTGATATAGCTGCCAATCGAACCGTTTCCAAGTATCCCCCCGCTTAACAAGGTCGAGGATGCAATTTGTATCAGTCTTCCCATTTTTTATAGTTTTTTTATGCGTTCCATGATGCGTCAAAGTCGTGGACAACATCAATAAGCGCCTGTGCCAGTTGTTCCTTCAGGTTCTGTATCTCTTCCGTCTGTCCCTCCTTTGATTTCATCAGGTCGATAGTCCTTACACTCAGCAGGCTGTCGATGTTTACGATAACTTGTTTGGGGGCTGCGGATGACAGTTTGCCCGTGCCCGAGTAGTTTCCGCCGGCACCTCCGTCATCCAGGTGTGAATTGGTGATCGGATTCGTGTCGAACGGACGGGTATCGTTGGAGTCCGGTTCGTTGCTGTACTGTCCGGGTGTAAATCCTGCTGTACGAAGGATATTCTCGGCCGCCTCCGCTGACCCGCCAAACGTTTGCCGGAGTGATGAAAAGAATTTGACAAGGACATTGTGTGCCAGTTTACGGTTGGCAATATTGTCTATACGCTGCTCGTCCGTGGCATCCTGTCCCAATGTCCGCTGTTTCCACCGGCCTTTCTCATCCTGTTCGAACCCCCAGCTCCTGAGCCTGTTAAAATCGAAACCGCCCTTACGCATAAACTCCTGCGCGTCTGCGGCGCTCGAGATGGCGTTACGGTAGGCTGTTGCGGCCCGTATAATCTCCGGTACGGTCTGCGTGTTCATGTACCGGGCGTAATCGTATGTCCGGGCGGCCACCGCTTCCGGCTTGTCACCAATATCATCCACATAGACGATTTTACCGTCCCTTACGTTCCATAGTGACTTGTCCAGATCCTTGTCCTGCTGGCCGAAACGTTCCTGTACCGTTTTAAGGAAGGCGTCGACGTCCAGTGCCGTACCCATCTTGCCGAATTCGGCGTAGGCAGCGTCAATACGTGTCTGGCTGTCCCGCTTGGCGAGGGTCACAAGCGCCTCCCTTATGTCGTCCTGACGTGCCTTGTCCATATTGTATATATGCTCGCGCGACACCATGCCTTCTGAGGAGGCAATGGCAAACTCTCCCAGAAATCCCGTCCACCAGTTGGATGTGAACGCACCTATCTTACGTCCCGAAGCCTCTTCGATGCTCTTCCCCGCCACAACCTCGTCCACGGCACGTTTTGTCTTGAGCGCCATATTGTAGGTCTCACTCAAAGAGGAATGGAGGGCCTCTATGGACGGATAACGGTACTTGCGGTTCGAGGCGATTTCTTCCAGTACGGCATCCTTCGCCTCCTTTATCTTCCAGGTCTTATATGCCACCCATCCCAGAGCACCGGCCAATGCAGCGATTCCCGCCGTGGCAGCCACCGCTCCCGTGCCCATGGCACTCAGGGAGGCGGCTGCGCCTGTCAGGCTGCCACCTGTGGCCACCTGTGTTGCGAACAGCGACTGCAGCACACCCTTCGCCCCGACAACACCGCCTCCGGACATCAAGGTACGCGTCATAGCTCCCCGTCCTGCCACGCCTGCGGACTGCATGGCCGAGACAATGGCCCTCTTTTGTCCGAAAGACATCTTGCCGGGACTCCCCATATCCAACAATCCCTGTACAGATCCGACGGCCGCCGTCGCCGCCGATTGTCTGCCGATAAAGCCCATGGCGATACCGATATTGGTCAGGGCACCGGCCACCTTGAACAGCCGGACAGCCACCGCTCCCGTAAAAGCAAGCGGTTCTATCCAATGAAAGTTGCGTGCCACCCAAGCCCCGATATTACCTATGACGGTAAATATGTCCAACAGGGCGTTCCCGACAGAAAGCAGTCCGCGGGTAAATTCCGGAGCCTTGAATTTATCCAGAAAGGAACGCAGAACGGCACGTACCGAGGGTTCCATCACCTCGAACGCGCGCATGAACCCCTCGCTCAGCTGGGAGGTAACCTGCGCCCACAATCCCTTAGTGGTATCCTGCTTTACAAGTGCCAGTTCCGCCGATATTCCCTGGGAACCTCTATTATGGGAGCTGAGTGCACGCAGCTGGTCGTAATTACGGACAAACATCATAGCTGCATTCCCCCCGATTTTTCCAAAAATCGCCTGCATGTCCGCCATTGAGGCGCCTTTCCTGTTCAGCTCCTCGAAGATGTCCGCTATGGGGCGCAACTTCTCCACCCGTACCCCCTCCACGTCACGCTTTTCCGTGAATTTGACGCCCAGGCGGTCCAAAACCTCCCGGGCCTCTTTCGTAGGCTTGGCAAAACGGGTGGACATGGCCCGCAGCGAGGTACCCGCCAGTGTTCCTTTCAACCCCATATTGCCCAGCAGGCCTATGGCGGCACTGGCTTCCGTGAACTCCACACCGGCCATACGCAGGTAACCGGCAGCCATTTTATAGGATTCCGCTATTTCGACGATATTGACATTCGAGCGGGAGATGGTCGACGCAATAATGTCCGCCACACTATCCATACTGTCGTTATGGATATCATAGCCAGCCATGATGTTCGTGGCCAGGTCGGCAATATAGGACACGTCATTGTCCCCGATGAGCGCCAGGTTCGTGACCGGCCGGATGGATTTGTGGATTGTCTCGATATCCATGCCGGCCATGGAAAGGAACTTGACGGCGCCGGCGATCTCCACAGCAGTATATTTCGTATCGATTCCTATCTTGCGGACATGGCGGGCCATGTTGTCGAAGCGGGTCTCAAAAGATCCCAGATCCATGTCGGCCACGCGCAGGATGGATCTGGCCGACTTCATGATATTGGCATATTCGACAGCGTCGGACAGTTCCGAACGTACCAGGCTGTAGCCCATGTAGGCGTTCAGCATGGAAGCGAAAGGCAGATTCCTCAGCGAGGGTGCCTTCGAATATTGGATACGGTTGATGGCCGCACGTCGCTTGCTACGGTAAAGTGTCCCGGCAGCGGTATGTTCCCGTTGCATCAGCCGTACGGACTGCATAGCGTTACGCTGTTCCTGTTTTCTTGCCGCCTGTTCCGCCTTGCGCTGTTCCGTCTCGGCTTTCCGGCGTGCCTGTTCTGTCTGCCGGCGTAACTTTTCCGCTTCGCGGGCGGCATCCTTACGTTCCCGTTCCCTGGTACGGGCTTCGTCGGTACGCCGTTTCTCCTCTGCGGAGGCCCGGGCCGATTCCTCCTTGCGACGCTGGTCGGCAGCAAAAACATCCTCGGCATGTGCAAGTTTCTGGCGATGCAGCTGTTGCCGGGCATAAAGACGCTCCATCAGTTTCTGCTGTGCCTTTTCCGGCATGACGAATGTTCCCGGGGCATAAGGAACGGGAACGGAAGGAAACAAGCTCCCCACGGACATTCCACCCTGCATGCCCAGGCCCGGGCGGGATTCCCCCTTGATACGTTCCAGCAGGGAAAGCACACGTTGCAGCCGGTTTTCCGCCGTATCGGTCCTGATTTGCAGCTCCCTGCCGCGCTCCACGGAAACCAGGGCGGAATTGATTTTGCCGATGGCCTTGGTTATGCGCTTCTGGGCGTCGACCATCGTACCTACTGAAGAGGCCGCATTTTTCTCAATTTCGGCCTTGCGAATCTCCGCAGCTTTCTTCTCGTAAAGATTTTTAGCGGCGGTTTTGATTTTCCTGCTGTCGAGCACCTGTCCCGCATTAATGGTCAGGCTGATGCCTTTGGAAAGGGCCGCAATGTCCGTAAGCAGGTTTTTGACACGTTCCAGCTTCTCCTCACTGCTCCTCGTGTCAATGGTCAACCGATAGTCAAAACTACGCTTCTTCCCATTTTTGGTACGGAAGACACGGTCAACTTCGTTCATCATTGTCTTGATGTTGTTTACCGCAGGGGACAGCGAGGCTTTCGCCTGCACCAGCTTGCCCACAGCCTCACCGAAAGCTATGACCTGTTTAGTGCCTTGCGAGGCGTCGACGTTGATGGTATAATTGACCTGATAGTTTTGTTCCTGAGCCATGATTGAAGGGAATGTCGCATTAAAAGAGTAGTGTCACCGGAAAGGACGGGGTTTAAAGCGAAGCCGCCGTAACCCCGGAGGATTACAGCGGCCGTTCAGGGTATCCTCTCCGGCATGGAAACCGGCAACGGCATGCGGCTGGCAAGCATCTGCTCGTGCAGCCACAGCGCCTCTTCGGAGAGCATGGCGAACTCCTCGTCAGAGATCGTGTCAAGGTTGACGCCGGGGAAGTAGTGGCGGATATAGACAGTCCGCTGGCGGATACGCTGATCGTCCGTCACCACCCACCGGCCTATAAGTTTACCAGGAGACTCTGCCGCGTGGTGATAAGTTCGGAAAGTTGTCCCATAAGTCCGAAAAGGAAGAGTGACTCGTCATCCACAAGTTCCTTGTCGCCATCCACAAAACAGTCCCGGGCAAGTGTGCGCATGGCCATGACCTCGTCTTTTTTTGATGCGGCCATGAATTTGCTGAATTGTGGAAAGTTCGGTTCGGACATATAAGCCACATAAGTCTCTTTCTCGCCGTTGGACGTGTCTCCGAAGACCACCATCGGATAAATTTTACGGAGCTTCTTCTCTTCTTTCAATTTGAGAGCTTTTTCCTTGATTTTAGTTTCCTGTTCCAGTGAAAGCATTTTTTCGTCCATGTCGAATATTGTTTTGATTCATCGAAAGAGTAGGGCAAAGAACGGTGAAAAGATTATATGGGCATACATTTTATCCGGTATGGACCAAACATAGGGTTTTATTATCCATATATAATATGATGAAGCTACCGGCTGATCGTAACACTGCATTTCCGGGCAAGAGCCCGTTTAAAACAAATCTTCAGGAAATAAAAGCAGATAATACATTATATTTATTTGTAAAACAAGATATAATCACTATATTTGCACATTATCAAATACGAATGATTATGTGCAAATCAAATGATTATATACATAAAACAAGCCAATATATCAACGAAACGTTTGATTTGAAGGTTGATATTGCGCCCATTGGAAGAGAGGTCTTGAATATGTTCCCGGTCAATATAACCGCCGGATACCATTTTTATACGGCAAACCTGCTGGGCCGGGAAGTCTTTCTTTTATGCAGTACGGACAGTTCCGCATATACGCCGGGGCAAATACAGAGGCAGAAAGAACTGGTCGAGCGGAAGGTCCGGCATCCGGTAATATTTGTATTTGACATGATGGCGTCTTATAACATACAACGCCTTGTCAGACAACGCGTAAATTTCATTATACCGCCAAGACAGATGTTCATACCGGATTTACTGATTGACCTGAAACCTCAAAAGGCCCCCAAAGAGGAAAAAGGGACACAAATTCCGGCGATAGCCCAATGTGCCATCCTTTATCATCTGGAAGTAAATTCCCTTGCCGGCAAGGGTACTTATGAGATTGCAGACCTGTTTAAAGTCTCTTATGCCAATGCAAACCGGGCGGTCAGATGGTTGGAGGAAAAAGAAATCGTAACTTTGTCCGGGATTAAGACAAAGAGTCTGGAATTCAAATCCGCAAAACATGAACTATGGGACAGGGCGCTGCCGTTTTTGGCGAACCCCGTCGAACGGGTGGTGTATACGGATATCCGCCCGGATGACACTCTTTCCATAAGCGGCGTGAATGCCCTGTCGGAATATTCGATGCTCAACAGGGAAAGGAACGGCAGCTATGCGGTTTCGAAAGAAGAGTTCCGCAGGTTGCAGTTCCGGACAGACAAGGAATATGGAGAGAACCGTATTGAAATATGGCGTTACAATCCGAAACTGTTGCAGGACAATGGAATAGTGGACAAGCTGTCTTTATTCCTGTCCATGAAAGATATCGGGGACGAACGGATTCAAATAGAATTGGAGAACATGATAAATAATATACAATGGTAAGAGGTATAGAGAAATTCAAAGAATTTTTTGTAGGTTACGAAGACAACTATGTCATTATCGGAGGTACCGCCTGCGAAGTGCATGAGGAAATATATGCACAGAATCCGAGGGCGACCAAGGACATAGACATTATTCTGATAGTGGAAGCCCTGTCTTCAGATTTTGTCGCTAAATTTTGGGAGTTCGTAAAAGTCGCCGGATATGTGAGTCGGAACAAAGGAACGGGCGAAGGGGAACAGCGGCATGAATATTACAGGTTCAAGGAGCCCTCAGCCCCGGAATTCCCCTATCAGGTGGAACTTTTTTCCAGAAATCCCGGACTTGTCAATTTTCCGGAGGATGCCCATATCACACCGGTTCCGGTTGACGAGGACTTGTCAAGCCTGTCCGCCATTCTGATGGATGATGATTATTACAATTTTACAATTGCCCACAGCAGACTGGAATACGGGGTGCATATTGCCAATATTGAAAGCCTTATCTGTCTGAAATGCAAGGCTTATCTGGAAATGCTCGGACGAAAGGACAATGGAGAGCAGGTGGACAGCAGGCATATTGCCAAACATAAGAAAGATGTGTTCAGACTGGCTGCAATGCTTTCTCCGGCAGATATCCATACGGTACCCGACACTCTCAAGAAAGACATTGACGGATTCTGCGGGAGTGTTAAGGACGAACTGCCCAATGCGGACTTTTTCAAATCAGCCGGACTGAAAGACGTTACGGCGGAACAATTGTTGAAACAACTCAAGGATAATTTTACAACGCAATGATGAAAATTCAATATGCTTCCGACCTTCATCTTGAATTCAGGGAGAACAGTTGCCTCTTGAGGGACGATCCGTTGTCTGTTGCCGGAGAAGTGCTTGTGCTTGCCGGTGACATTGGATATATCGGTGACGAGAACTATTCCAGACATCCGTTTTGGGACTGGGCTTCCGAAAATTACAGGGAGGTCATAGTGATCCCCGGCAACCACGAGTTTTATAAAATGTTCGACATTGACAAACTGTATAACGGCTGGTCGCTCAAAATCAGGGAAAACATCACCTGCCACTACAACTCCGTTATTTCATTGGATGAAGATACCGACCTGATTGCTACCACACTCTGGTCCCATATTCCGTTGCAGGATGCCTATGCGACGGAAAGTGCCATCACCGATTTCCGCAGGATACGCCATGGCAGTGAGCCGTTGGACTATACAAGATTCAACGACGAGCATTCACGTTGTCTTCGTTTTTTAAAACAGGGCGTAATGCAGAGTACGGCCGGACATATCATTGTCGCCACGCACCATGTGCCGTCATTCGAGTTGATGGCTGCAGAATTCAGGGGAAGTCCGCTAAACGGGGCCTTTACTGTCGAGCTGGGGGACTTTATTGCAGACAGTCCGATTGAATACTGGATTTACGGTCATTCCCACCGTAATATAAACAAGGTTATCGGCCATACCCGATGTATCTGCAACCAATTGGGATATGTGTCCGGCAATGAGCACCTGTCCTTTGACAGGGAAGCGCATATTTCCATATAGCCCGGGCTTGTAACGTTCCTGATATACCAGACGGCCTGTCCGCCGGAATTACGTTTCCGACAGACAGGCCAATTTCAGCATACCCGACCAAGGAATGATCATAAAAATCGGGGAGCTACCAATTTCCCTTCGATACCGCACATTTTCAGGGCGGCGGTATTTTCCCTGTTAAAGGAGATCAGGCAGGATGGCGCCCCGGCAGTGCCTCCCTGCTCTCCGGTGACATGATAGAACCTGAGCCGCCCCCTGATGAAAAGTATTGTGTCCGCATAAGGGAATATCAGTTCATGAAACAGCCGGGTGTCCGTGCGGGCAAAAGTGAGCGCAATAGCATTCCGGTGCTCCACACATTTACGGATAAAGCGGACAATCAGCGGCGTGTCATAGGGCGGATTACAAAACACCCGCCCGAACCATGGCTGCCGTAACCCGTCATCCTCGACGGTGTAGTGATGCCTCGCCGTATCCCATGGACGGTTTACCGGTGAACACGGGTCCAAATCGAATTCTCCCAACCTGTCAAGCAAACAAGGAGGTGTAAGCCATTCATTTTTTCCGGTGGAAGATTTTCCTTCAAAGGTCACATTCATGACAAGTCAGATTGTATCGCCGTTACCTATCTGAATATCAAACGGATTCAAGTCGAACTCATGCGTGATGTTGGTATCATCCTGCTGCGACTCAAGACAGTCCTCCGTAAAGATACATCCTTTGAGTGTCACCGTTGTGGTCGTCCAGTCATCACTGGCCATGGGGTTGGCAAAGCTGATGATCAGGTCGAACTCACCGATTTCGAGCAACGAGCCATAGACTGAACGCAACAATTGTTGCGTGGCATAGTCCATTGTGATACTCGCCGTATAGGTAATGTTTCCGAATCCGCGGCTGACAGGTTTTCCACCCATGCCATAGTTACTTTCCACCTTACGTTTTTTCGACCATTTGATAGCGGACACACCTTCAAGGGTCGTGGATCCCTCGTCAATTCCCAGGGCGGTCGATGACAGGGTTATCATAGACCATGAATATGCCACATTATTAATTATTGCCATTTTCTATGATTTGTTTGCGGTTAATGAAAGTCCTTCCTCTACATAAATCTCCACAGCCACCCCGACAGGCACAAGGACATAGGAGATGCGGAGCGTATCGTCCACCAGTACATTCTGGTTCGGATCGATAGTGACAGCATATCCTGAAATTTCCTGTGCCGCCTGCATCTTGGCCAATATATCCCCGATGAGTGTTTTGAATGCGGTGATCTTCGACGGGGCAAGGAACCCGGTTGAAGGATTGACCATCAACGGGGAATTCACATATGGCAACAGTGCGGCACGCACGGCGCGGCGACTCTTGTTGATAGTACGGTTTCTTGCGATGGTGCGGAAATCACCCGTTGAGCAGGTCTGGTCCTTTGAAATATAAATACCGTTCTCACGGCCGGCGTACTTGATGGGGAAAATATAGCCCTTGTCATCAAGTTCGTCAAGCAGTGACGGGGACAACGACTCATACCGGTTCAGGCTGATAAAATGTTCCTCCGCCTCGTCAAGGCTGATATCACCGAACCCCAGCTCTATCTCCTGAAAATCATCCGTGAAGAGGTTGAACTGTTTGACCCATGCTATGGATTCATGGACGTTCGCCTTGGCAATGGCACCCATGACCGCGCCCAAGAATCCTACCGGTGTGTGATTCTTGTTGCGCATCTGCATCGTGGAGATCTTTTCGTGATGCGCCTGGCCGAATATACAGCTGATACGACTTGACTCACAGATACATGACGGTATTCTATTCAAGTCAATCTGACGCCCCTCAGTCGTGTCCGCCCCTGTATTGGATGGATTGGCGGAGAGTATGAGTGACAGGGGCTGGTTCTGTCCGGCAAGCCCTACAGCCACATCATTAAGTCCCTTTACCAGGTTGAGATTGTACTCTCCGGAAGTCCCGTTCGCTTTCCACAGCGGCTGTTCCGTCCAAATTCCCATCTGGTTGATCATGCCTCCGGCGGCACGCTGCATGATTTCGAGTGCGTCCCAGTTTGCAGAACAGTCAGCAAACATCACATAGAGTTTTCCTGAACCGTTCAGATTGCCTGACATCCGGAAAAACTCACGAATATGGTAGGCAGGAATACCATGCAGAAAATTGACGTTCATCTCCTCCTCGTCGGTAGCCTCCACACGCTCAACAATACCGAAATCCTTAACGGCGGACTTGAATGAGGTGATGTAGCATACATCCCCCGGTTTAAGCTTCGTTTCATTGGTTTTGCCATACCCTTCCGTAAAGAGTGTGGGTTGGAGGGAAATATCAAACAATAATCCCGTCACCTTCTCGTTGGAAGAACCGGTCTCGTAAGGGATATTGCCGTCCACATCCTTGATAAAGACATTGCCGAGTGCCATTATGGTTTTGTTTTAAGTTCGTTATAAAAAGGGTTTTTGTAAAGTACAGCCCCGCCTCTGACAGTTGCCGCCGTGTCCGGAGTGTAGGTTCCACCATGCCTGTCGATATACAGGGACGGATATGCAGGGAATTTTTCCAAAAGGGCCAGTATATACGGGTCTGCCGCCTCGTCCTCCGTATTCCCTGTATTCTCAGCCGGGACGGGCCGTTTGTCTTCAACCGTAGCGGATATTTTCTCGGACGTTTCCGGTATTGCTTCCGCCGGAAGTTCCGGTGCGGCAACCTTGTTGCCTTCTTTTTGAGGTTCCTCCTCCGTATTTATTTTTTTTGCCATAACAGTGGAATAAAAATGGGGAACGGGGCTCTGACCTCCGCTCCCCGGGTGGATATTGAAAAATGAAGAAAGGTGTGTTATTCGCTCTTTTTGTAGGCGGTATGCACCACGATCTCCGCGGGACGGACAATGTTCACGTCCATTTTCATGCGCATCTGGAAAAAGAACAGTTCGGAGTTGGCCTGCAACCGGTCAATTTTCAGAATATCCGTATCGTTGGCATAATCCACCCCCATCCAAAGATTGGAGTCCATCCCGGTGGAAAACTCGCCGAGCACCATCGTATGTTCGGGAATTCCCACGATCGGGATAATCCTCTTGCCTTTAAAGCGATAGCGGTTGACCTCGGTATTTTCGGAGTATTTGACCTGTTTGTCCGAGATATACTGGTCATACGCGTCCCAAGCATCCCATCCTACCACAAAGGCCAAGGATGTCTTCTTGCGGATTTGTTTGGGACATTTTTTCCACATCGCATAAAGAGCCGCTTCCACCGCCGCACCGTCCGTCAACTCGGTCGTTCCCGAAACGATACACTGTCCGCCGGCAACTACCTGCGTGTCCGTAGAGTTTACATTGTCGAGGATGCGTTTGACAACACCATCAAAATACTTCTCCTTGTTGGCACCAATTTTCGTACAGCCTTCCGGTGCGGTGATTTTTGCCACCGTATCTCCGCCACGTGCGGAGGTCCATATGGCATTACCGATGTATTCGTTTTTTTTGTCCATGAGCAAGCGAAGCATCGTGGCTTGGATTTTCGGGTCAAGTTCCCGGAATACAAGACTGCCCTCCGGTTGTGCGAAACGCCAGTACTTTTCATAGTCCCTGGGATTGAATTCAAGGTAAACCATAAAATCGGAGGGCTCAAGATACCGTTCGGTGAACTGGTACTCGTTCGAGCCGTCATCCCCTTTGGAACCGTGAATGGGCTGTGGGGTCGGCACATTGTCCTGAATGATATTGCCCAGCTTGATGGCAGGGAGTGTATAACGGTGCTGGATGCCCGTCTTGATATGGATCAGTCCTTCACGAACCGTATCATTACCCTGCACGGTATAGGTCAGCAGGTCCTCAAGAACCTCGCCGCTATATCCATTTTGAAGAAAATTTACTGTATCGGCCATTGTCGTTTTAAGTTTTTCCGTTGAAATGTGAAACTCGGCCGACTGGCGGATACTTGTGTTTCCGCGCGAGGCCTGCGGCCTCCGGCATGTCAATTAAGATCGGATGTCTGCCTGTCAGAGTTTGCGGAACTTGAAATCCGCACCGACTACCTCGGCCACCTTCTCGGCCATCATCTGCTCGGCCGTCTTGGTCGCCTCCGCCGTGGCCTGGATGTTGGCCGGGTCATTGGCGATTTCTTTGGAGATGATCTCACGCGCGGGGATGGAAGCCAGTGTTTTTTCCGCCAACTCGAAGTTGGCCTCCGCCATCTCCACCCATTGCGCTTTTGCCTCACGGTCAATCTTGCCTTCGCCAATGGCGTTCTCCACCAGCGTTTCGATGCGGGATGTCCTCTCGTCCTTCTCCTTTTGTTCGTAAGTGGAGAGACGTGCCGTAGCAGCGGACAGATCCTTCTGCAAGTTCCGGATTGCAGCATCCTTACCGGCTATGACCGTTTGTGCGTCACTCAGGGCTTTCTGCACCTCTTTGTATTTAGGTTCCATCGCTGCCAGTTCGGAGATACGGGCCATCACGTCCTTGACTTCTCCGTCCTTCATGCCCAGCGAGGCGGCAATCGCCCCGTACTCAAAACCTTGTGTCTTGTTTTCGTTTGCCATATCGTTTTCTGTTTCTGTAAGAGTAGGAAAAATATCCTCAAAAGGTTTATTCCCCTCACTGACGCGGTCCATCAACTCCTGAATGGCCGCCGTGTCCGCCAGTCCGGCAATCTCGTCATGTACTTTGCGACAGAGCTGCTTCGATGTACGAATAATGTTCTCTGATGGAATGATGCCCGCTTTTACGGCAGCCTGCGCATCAAAATAAGTCCCGTCCTTGCCGGCCTGCCCGTCCATAATGGCGCGCACATGCTCCTTGGTCAAACCGAACCTTTTCCGATAAATCGTTTCTATCTGCCTGGTGAAAGCCAACAGCATGTCCGAAGGCTCTTCCCCGTCATTGTCCGGCAGTATAGGATTATGGATCATTAAAATGGCGTAGTCCCGCATAAGGGAACGTTTGCCCGCAGCCCAGATAATGGAAGCCATTGACGCCGCCACGCCCTCGATGACACATTCTGTGTCCACTTTGGCATTGGCGATGGTGGAATAAGTGGACATGCCGTAAAGGACACTGCCACCTTCCGAATTGATTAACACGCGGATACAGGATGGACGGATAATATTTTCAAGAAAGTCGAACTCGTCATTGAACCGGGAGGTGGTTTCTTCCGTTACGCGGCCGAAGAAACGGATAACGGCAGGTTCACCCGTTTTTGCTTCACCCACCACATATTGCAATTCTTCTGTACTCATGTTTTTCTTTTTATGGAAGAGTAGGCGTTAGACAAGATTATGGGTTAAAAACAGTTCCGGACGGGCTGTCCACCTGCACGCCACGCAACTTTAAGATCATTTTACAAGACATTTGGATATGGTAGCGGGACTTACTTCCCGGAATAATGACATTTAATCGAAAAATGACCATGCATTGTTTGAACGGACGAAGCGCCGGACCACCCTTTCAGATACCCATGCCGTGAATGTGCAAGGCCCCACCATCAAATGCCGGAAATCTCATCCTTGTTTCCGCCATGTACGCCTGTTTCCACCGCCTGACTGAATCCTGTCGCCTTATCATAGCCCGGTTCAGGGTGATAGCCGTGCCCGCCGCCGTCATGCTGCGGCGCATCGCCATGCTGCGTGAAAGGCGGCATGACCAGATAGCGCTTTACCCAGTCCCTGTATTTCCATGCGGAAGACTCCCGGAACCATACCTCATAGTCCACCCAATACGCCTGGAGCATATTAGTGGTGGTCGGCATGTCAAAATAGGTCAGGTTACACCGTTCGTTAAGGGCGGGTTCCCTGTTCTTGGCATCCTGAATGGCCACGTTCAGCCTCTGGAATACGATGAATGACTCGCATTCCCTATCCTCGTCCCCGTTGTTGAGCGTATTAAGAATGAAGCGTACACGCATGGTGGCGCGCCCCTCGCCGATTCTCTGCTGTTGCACCAGGTACCTCACGTTGACGAAATGGATAAAGACGGCCGGAAAAACGGTCTCATATTCCGTGTTTTCCCCACGTACGATACGGGCGAACTGTCCGTTGTCAATGGCTATGGTCTTGAAAAAGGGAGGTGAGAGCGGATCGTCCGGGTCCTCTTTTATGGTCTGTATGGCCCGCTTCACCGCCTGATACATGTTCACAAACGGATTTTCGGACACTTCTTCCGGCAGGCTTTCCTGCACGGGAGCCGGTTGATGCGGTTGTCCTACGGAATGCTTGTCCTTTATCATACGCCCGGGAATCCTTTAAAAATCATATCCATAAAATTATCAGCGATGTAATCCTCTATCTTCGGGGAGAAACCTATGAACTGGCGGTGTACGGGACGCCGTGAAGAATGCTGGTTTACGGTGTACAGACCAAATTTCGGGTCGGTATTGTGTACGGCGGCATAGTGCCCGTAGCGGTTCTTGCTGCGTCCCCGTTTGCCCTTAATCGGAATGCTCTTCTCGGTAGTCCATATTGAGTAGCGGGCCCCTTTACGGAATATCCGGCTGCCGTCGCTGCGCCGCCCCCTGATATCGGTCCTGTCCGCTTCTCCCTTGATACCTGCGGCAAGAGCTCCCGTGTCATTCATGACCGGATGTGTAAACTTCCGCCCCCAACGGGAGGTACGTGGCGTCCATGTGCCGCCGCAGAAACCTCCCGAGGGAAAGGAGGCAAGAAACTGCTGCCGGCTGTACTGTCCGGCCTCGGTGGCAAAATCAAACGTGTTACCCGCCAGACGGCTGGGCAGGAACGGATCCCAGCCTCCCTTTCCCCTTTCCCTCACCCAATGGGTGCAAAATTCATCGAGTGTTATCTTTTGCATGAAATTTTTCTTTTATCCGTTTTACAATTTTGGTCATGTGCTCCGGCAGCGGCATGTCGAAATAGCGGTGTGCCCTGGAAAAAATGCGTCCACCCGTGGCCAGACTCTCCCGGAAGACAGGATCGATCCTCTTCCTGTAATTTTCCGGAACGGGCAGTGCAGCCCGTACCGCGGCGAACCCGTCCGCTACCAGAAAACAACGGCATCCCCACTCAATGGGCGGTATCAACTCCGGCGGGAATTCCGATTTGCGGTACGAGAGCCCCTCGAGGGACAGATGCCACGCCCGCACCCGTTCGTCTCCCTGCGTCATATAGGTCAGCACCGTGTCCGTATCCACCGTGAGCCACCATGCCGCCATCGAAGCGGCGAAAAGCACCTGGCTGTTCTCTCTCTCCGCATAAATAAAGTTATACCGGCGGCATATCTCCCCGTATGTCTCCATATCCCGTTCATCCACTGTCTCAGGCATATCCTTGAACATCGCATACTCTTCGGCCGCCGCAAAATCAACCAGGTTGTCTATGGCAGCGATGAGAATGTCACGCTGCAGCCTCTCTCTCTCCGTCGTAAAGCTATTATGGTTTCTCAGAATCTCCAATGCACGGTCCAGGTCAATACGTAAACCTGTCAACGCTTTGTCTATCAGGAAAGAAGCACGCAAAGTGATGATGTCCTCCATAATATCGAGACGTTCGGCACTGTTTTCATAGTGGAGAATGAACCTGCGGAATGCCTCAAATATGACACGGTACTCCTTTTCCGTACCGGATTCCTGAAAAGCGGACGCCCTGACGGCTCCATATGGAACACCGTTTGGGAACGGAAGCCGGGCCATCACTCCGTTCCCCGCAAAAAATTTTCAACCTTACTCCCCCGGGGATGCTCGTAACGTCGGAAATACTCTTCGTCTGACATGATACCGCGGTCGTTATGGCCGGGAATGTACCGGCCGCCATCCGCTTCAAGCCCCATAACCGGGATGGCATTAAGCTGCTTGCCCACATTGATTCCGAACTCCTTCTCGATTTCGTCAGCCGCAACCTCGTATTTTTCTGTAATGAGCGAATAGAGCCTGATACGGTCCTCGTTATTCATCTCTATCCGGTTTGAATACCTGAATTCCAGTCCTGCAGGAATATATCCGATGGCTACCAGCCGGGGGATTATCTCCTCATTCATGACATTCTCGATATATCTGCGGTAAACCTCGATACGGTCACGGAAAATATCCTGATGCGCCTTTGTAGAACCCACATACGACTGCATCCCTCCGGCCATGGACTCGGAACCGAGCACAAGGTTGGCAACCTCCTTGTTGACAAAGTCAATCAGTCCGGTATATATCTTTTCCGAATTGGACATGGTGAAGGTCTTGATGTCCACCTCATCCTCGATGCCGGTGACCACGACCTTGTTCTGCGCCGCATTGGCTATTTCACCGGCCAGCCGTTTGCGGTCGGCATTGCTCTCACTGACCGTCTTTCCATGAATGATCGGTTGTCCGTAGGTGTGGGAGAAGTTAACATAATTGGCCACCGTGAACTTTTTGGCGAGTATCAATGGCGTTGTGGCAGAAAAAAGCCCAAGGTCACCCGAGGTTACCAGCACATAACAACGGCGGTAGGCCGGATTGCGCAAATCCCAATGCGGCTCCCATAGACCCTGCCTTTTCAGTACAACTCTCTGGTCCGGCAATACATTGCGCCGTTCGATGATGTTGACTTCCGCCAACCTGCCTGTTCCGGAATCAACATACGGCATGATTTCGAGTAAAGTATACCCGTAAAGCTTGGCTTCCACGATACCCTTGATTATCTTGTCAAATTGCGAGCCCTGTATCTTTTGCGAGTTCACCACGTCTTTGGTATATTTCCCTTTCCCGTTCACATGCGCAAGCATATAACGGTCGCCGAGTATCTGGCTCTCCAAAGTTTCAACCACCGACCGTATATGCGCATCCTGCTGCAGGCAGGCCTCGTACAGGTCAATGAGCCTGGCACGGTCATCAAGGATGTATCCTGAACTTATATCCTGGCGGCATGAACGGTAGCGGTTGTTGCGTTCGATTTCGCGGACATACTCCTGAATGGTTTTCTTGGAAGTCCTGAATATGCTCTCCAAAAGCTCCCCGTTGAATGAATTGTCCGATGTCACCATATTTTTTTTGCTTTTTTACCTAAAGAGTAGAGAGCAGGCGGGAGAGAAGTTTTGTACAAAAAAAAGTATATGAAAAACAGGCTTCTTAATGCTTGATTTGCAAAACGAAATAATACAACCAAATATATAGATATTTCGATTTGAATTTTCTGTAAATCGCTTATTATCAACGATAATCAATTAAATAAAAACGAAAAATCAGTCTTGTTTTTTGTGATATTTCACCGTAAAAAGATATATATTTGCACAATGTTAAATACAAATTTGAAAACAATGGAAAAAAGAACATGAAAGAAGAAAAGATTCCCTGCCGGACAGTCCGGTACAGGGAATTCCCCGATTTGCTTTTTGGAACGTCACAGGAGGACGGACCGGTCTATTTCGACGCAACACATTTTATCCGGGCCCGAGGAGACGCACACCGGCACAACGTCCGTGACTTCCGCGCCTCTTTCCATCATTGGATAACAGCGCTGACGGATGTTTACGGAATAGACAAGGAAAACATGGTTATCCGTGACGAGGCGTCGGGACATCTGTTAATTGATGAATGTCTGGCTCTATTATTTGTCGTTTACATCGATCCTGCATTCGGTGCCTACCTTCTGGAGCGCATGTCCGAATTGCTGTCCGGTGGATTTACCGTTTCAGACACTTGGCTGGTACAGACTGCCGGCCTTAGATTTACAAAGGAGGAATTAACGCAAATATTAGGACAACATGAGACGTAGTACATTTAAACGGCCAAAAATGGTGCTCATTTTCAACGGGGCACAGGTTCTTGTCGCCATTACGCGCTCGCTACATAGTGCGGCGGAACTGACAAAAGGCAACTTGCAGGCCATTTCATTTTGTTGCACGGGCAAGTACGTATGCAGCGGCGGGCTCTATTTCAGACATCTGCATCCGGATGTCGAGATCGAACTGTCCGACCTTGGCACGCTGATGCTGAAGGATTATGATGCCCTTTGCGGTGAGAAACGTACATACTATCCGGTGCGCAAAATGGCCCACAAGCGGGCCTTGCTTGAGAATAAACATAAATCTGACAACAAAAAGAAAGGAGGAAATGATTATGAGAGAGAATAGGAACATTCCGTTTCGGGACTGGAACATACGGGTTTCCCGAAACCACAGCGGCCATCTGCACATCTGTGCCATGGACGTATGTAACATACTTAAACGGAGCGAGCTGCTTGAAGACGGGGCCATCGCCCGTATCTGCCCGACGGCATTGAGGATCAGTTTCCGGAAGAACGGACGGGAGCAGTGGAGTTTCCGGCCCATCGATATGCGCAGGCTTTTGCGGACGGTGCGCAAGGAGACTATTATACCCCGCGACATGCTTGACGAGCTGGAGGCATGGGGCAACCAGCTTCTGGAACTGGAGTCTGATGATCTGCACTCCGCGGTCCAGAATGACACAATCCTTCATTTCATGGAAGGGTTTCCTGTCACATTCCGGCGCATCGGTGACAAGCTGATGGTCAACGCCACACAGATCACGATGCATTTCGGGAAGATTCCATCCGAGTGGCTCCGCATTGCCTCTACAGATATGCTCCGCAGGGAGATGGCGGGTAACGGACGTACCGGAAAGTATGAGTCGCAAATCTTCACCACGCGTGGACGTGGACATGGGGCGACCTGGCTGGAATCCCCCCTTATCATACCGTTGGTCCGGTGGGTCACACCGGAAGACCTGTCCCTGGCGGAATGGTGTGGTGAAGCTATCGAAAAGCTGTCCATGAAACGCCCGACGACCGCCATTCGTGAACATCCGAAGCCGGCGCCCCCCAATATGCCTTGCCTGGATTGTCCCATGCCGCAAGATATGGAGGCGGCAAAGGAACTGATCCGGGAACTACGGAAAGTGGTGCGCGACTCCATGCCCAAAATTGTCTTCTACGAGGAGTTCATCGAGAACAGGGACTGGTTCAAGAGCACACGTATCGCCGACGAGCTCGGTATCTCCCCGCGACAGCTGCATCAGTTTCTTGCCGAGGAAGGAATCTGCAAGTACGAAAAACGGCAGTGGGTGGTCTTCCCCTCCTGCCGGGCATGGCAATGTGATGTCCCCTACACATGGGAAAACAGCCGGGGAAAGGTATATACCTTCGGTTCGACAAAACGTTGGACGCAGGCCGGCCGTGAATGTATCATAGAGTTATGGCGGAAAAAGAATCCGGAATACCATTTACCGGGCGCATAACGATGGAGACAGCATTACAGCGGATAATCCGCAAGACAGGAAGGCGTCCGGTGGAATGCCGCTGTCCGCTATGCAGGCGGCAATGCCACACCCCGTGCCTTGGTACGCCGGAAGATATCCTGCGGCTACTGAAAGCCGGATATAAGGAGAGGCTGGCACCCACCGGATGGGCTGTGGGATTGTTGCATGGAAAAGTTCCGGGCATTGTACCAATGGTACAGGCCAGGCAGGAAGCCGGAAGATGTACATTTTTCCGGGACGGCTTATGCGGGCTGCACTCCATCGGACTCAAACCTACGGAAGGAAGACTGTCATATCACACCATCACAAAGGAGAACCTGAAATTCAGCAAATCGCTCTCCTGGAACGTGGCCAGGGAGTGGCTGGACGAACGGAATGCCGGTACGATACGGGAGATCTGCCGGCTGATGGAGAAATAGTCGGGAGACGGCTCCGTGAATGAGGCTAAAATATAACCCGTTAATTCCTCCGTGCCGATTTCATGGCCGTCTCTTATTAATTCATATCAATTGAAAACAATTTGCACCAGTCATGGCTATCCTTACCATGAAACCAAATAAAAGCAATGATATGGAATTAAAAAGCAGAATGACCGTCGAGGAGATGGCGGCACACCTGACGGAACATACCGGCAAGTTCGCCAACCGGGTTTCCGTGGGACGTTATGCCAGGAAACTGGGTTACTCCGTGTATAAACCGATGCGAAATGGCAAAATATGCCACTTCTATGTCAATCCCGCAATAAGGGATGATGAAGCGGGAAATTCACAAACGGACGTTTCCGGGAAATAGCGCGCCATGAAAGAAAATAATGAAAAAAAAGCGGCCGTGATACCGTTTCTGAAATGCTTCAGCGGACTGGTGGGAGCATTTCCACCGGAAGAGGTCATATTCATGATGTACATGGCGGACCGCACACGTCTGCGGGAGAAGGGATATGACACTTTGCGTAGCAAACGGTATCATATGGAGAGCATGGAGATCGGTTCGCGCCTTTTTGATAAATGCGTGAAGAAGGCAACATGCATGGGGCTGCTTAAACGGGTGCCGCTTGGCGGAATGTATGATTATCTCTGGGACATGCATGCTTATGACAGGCTCGTGAGAATACTGGCGGAACTGAAAACATCCTTTTGTGTCAAGGCATTCTGCCGGCAGGTGTTTGATGTGGAAAAAAGAACAGTGATGTCCGTCTCCGACAAGGAGGTTTACCACTGGAAGGAGAACGGGCAAAAGCACGGAACATGTCCGCCCTGAAAAGAGGCACATGGAAGAATAACAGACGGTATCATTGCATGCCGTCTGTTTTTTTATATCCGTAGCCATATGCGACAAACAACAGATGTCTAAATTGAAACAAAATATGGCGCCAGGGGGAGAAGCCCCGGACGCCCCGTTTTTTTTACCTTGAAGATGATACAAATGTACCGGATAACTGAGACGAGGGGTGTTACAAATGTAGCAACAATACTATAAGTAGTATCATACAAGAAGAAGATGGTAGATGTACTTTTTTCTTTGGAGCAAAGAAAAAAGATACCAAAAAAGAAACAGATAGATAGCAGACGGCATCGCCGTCTGTTTTTGTTTTTATAAGGGAAAGAGCAAAAAAAAGAAAGGCCACTTCCCCTTCAGATTCCTAAAAGAGAGAACGATAGAATAATATTCTCCCCCTATTGTCGTGTTATCGCCTGACATCCTTGCCCCGGTTCAGCTTGACGATGGAGCGCACACAGTCACACACCAGTTCGGCATCCTTATGCTCCCTGAAATAGTTTCCGCATTCCAGGCGCTTTCTGTCTGACGGCCGGCTGCTGTCCCTGCATTCACAGATTTCCAGGACATCATTCAGGTAATAGTATTTTCCTCCACGATTGATATGTATTTCCAGCGGTTCAAGGCGTTTCAGCCGTCCGTTCCATACAATCCCTTCCCGGTGCAGCGCATCGGCAAACCGGCTGCGGGCACTGGTTCCTATCGGGGTAATCTGCCAATTCTCCGCAACGCCGATTTCCTCATGCAGTGAATGACGCAGGGTGCCGTCCTCCTCCATCAGGCAATACAACACAAGATTCCCTTTCCTGTCAATCTCCTTGAACGCCCCCAATATGACATGCTCGTCCAAAAGGCTCACTTTCACCTGCTGCCCGTCTTTGGGTATGTACATCGATTCCGACAATGCGCCTTTGCGCCTGTCCCATACCAGATGCCGTTTGTTCAACAGACGCTGTAACGCAATCTTCTGTTCCGTATCCGCCTCCCGGCAATCTTTCAAGGGCATTACGACATCGTCCGTAAGAAGTTGTTTGTCCGCAGTCACCCTGACCGGGACTGAAATACACTCGCCGGAAACATCACCCACAAGTCCCGTCTCCAATGTTGCCTCATTGAACACGGCCAGCCCCTTGCTTATGGAGAGTTCGCCCGGAATATTCCTGATATCCTTTCTACGATATGGTTTCATTATTCATCCTTTTCTTCGCTTCCTTCCTGTAACATTCAAAAGCCATGTTTCATACACAAGAGAAACATTATGGCAAATATACACATTATTCAGCAAAAAGACAGGCGTTTAAACACCAATTCTCAGGATTCTTATACAAAATCACAAAAAACATACAAAAAAGTCAAGAATCATACACATGCATTTCCATATATATTCTATATGGTTAATAAATAGACTATTACAGCGTAATCCCTACCGATGAAAATTCCATTTGAACATGCTGTTTTACAGAATCCAACAAGCCGTTTCTTACCGGTACAATCAAGAATATATACCAAGAGCCGGATACTTTGGCACTATATATTTATGCCCACATTTCCGATGTTCCCCAAAACCGGCCTTACCCGCAAGAAACGAAAATCTTCTGAAAGTCTGTATATCCATGAAAACCGGAAGTATGTGTATCTGTGGCTTGGGAATGTCTTATAAATGCCGGAATAACAGTTATGATTGTATTTAAAACCGCTGTAAGTCCATGTCCCCGTTATTATATATTTTTTGACGTCCGCTTACAATTTTATGGCAGGACCCCATATTGGATCGTTTTAAAAAACGGGATTTGGAAAAATGCCCCGAGGATAGAAATCGAATCCGCACCTTGGAGTACACCCACCCGGTTCTTTTTAAAATTGTTACTATATTAATTTACAATAAGTTACTTGTTTTACTTTTATATAAAGTAAACATAAAACAGACTTTGTTATTATTATTAGTTACAAAATGAAAGCAATATATATTTTTTCATTCTGTTTTTATCTAATTTGGATATTTATTCAGACCTATACCATTGATAATTAAATATATAGTAAAACTTTCATTTTAATATACATATAGAAACGGGCTTTTTTCGTTTTTTGCAATGAAAAATTTTTTTTTCGCAAAAGCTATTATTTTATATATTGTTGATATTCAATGAATTAATAATTCTCTTCGCGCGTATGCGTACCATATTCGCAAAAGGGGTGTTTTTGAAACAATCTAAAAAAAATTCTCAAAAAGTTTTGCAGTTCTGAAAAACAGTTTTATAATAGTCATGTACTCGAAAGCCAAACAAACGGCAAACAAGTACGGAGAAAAAAAGAAAAAAAATAGATAACTAAAAAACAGATTTAAAAAACAGAAAAACAAAGACCGCCAAGAGCGAGAAACAAAAAGCCCTTTTTGTGGGAAACCTATTTTTGAGGCTTGGAAAATCAAAAATTCGCTTGTTCGCTTTGGAGCGATTAAATAGGGTGTTAAATAACCACACCGAGCAGGACTACAAACCAATGTAGCAAGTTGGAACGGCTAAAAACGTGTTTTTAGACCGCATACACAAAGCACGCAAATTTGGGAGTGCAAGTTGTATGAAAAAGGACGTGTAAGAATAATGCCATAATTGCGCCCAGTGCGCTCGGAATAAAATGCACGATAGCGGTAAAAACTATCCGTATAGGGGACGCCGGTAAATGTATATGCCAATGCTATGCGCAATACCCGGCTCGGCAAAACGCCTAAATGCCTCACCTTAAAGTTATCTGCCGGATTGGAAAAGATCCGGGACGTGCCAAAGAAACGTCTTGTCGAAATTGGAGTAAGCGAGCGTTTGCCATGATGCGAAGTTACAGGTATTTGTCATTTAACATTGCAAATATAGTATTTTTTTGCGAGCAAACTATAGGGCACGTTAAGAAAGTTGCGGAAATGAATTAAAACCCGCGCATGTAGGGTGAAATACATGGGCGGGTTATGGGCACGTGGCAATGGCTGCCACATTTCGCAGCAATGTGAGATTTCCGGTTCGATTCCGGAAGTGCTCGCAATACGCACTTTTGCGTAGTAACTAATACTTTATCATTATGGCAACAAGCAGATTAAATTCAGAACAGTTTGTAAATTTGGTGAACGGGTTGAAAGGCGTGATCCTTGTGTACAAAAGTACAGACCGTGACGGCAATGAAAAAGAAACCGCCCAACAGTTCTTCGGTGCGGATTATGAACCGAAAGACAAGACGCAGGATGAAATTTTCCGTGTGTGGAAAAATGTGGTGATGACTTTCTGGGCTGTCAAAGCCGAAGAAATCAAATTGCGTGAGGCGAACGACGGCATCCGCTCGAAACTCCGTGCCACAACTCCGTGTGCCGTCATCTTCCGCACCCAAAAGGGTGAAACGGTGAAACGCTTCGACTTGGAAGAGTCCGTATGGGCAAAAATCGGTCTTGTACCGACCAAAAAGGACTTTGAACGTACGGCACGTGACTACAAGAAAGCTATCCACGCCGCCGCAAAAGCGTCCTTTGATGCGCTTGGTTTCCGTGTGGCGCTGCCAAGAGAAGCGGAACAACCGGTACCACAACCTGCCGAAATCCCGGCAGCAGTGACCGTAGAAACGACTGCCGGAACCGTGGCGGAACAGGCGGGCGCCAAAAGCAAGGGCAAAGGCAGAAACAAAGCAACCGAACAACCGGCTGCCGGACAGTCCCAAGAACAGCCTGCTGAAGTAACCGCTGAAACAACCGCCGGAGCTGTTTCCGAACAGGCGGCAGGACAACAACCTGCCACTGATATGAAAACTGCCGCCTGATTCATTGGAATTTCCGGTGAATTGCAGGTAACATGCCCGCATTGTATGGCAGTGTGCCGACTTTGCGGGCTTTTTCCGTCCAACTGTCTACATATCACTGTATGCCAATGGTATATCCTGCAACAAAGTGGTTTGTGAGAGTAAAGATGTTGCTATTTGCCGTATCACCGCCATTGTTATACAGCGTGGCACATCCGGGCAAACACTTGCGGTCAAAATGCCGCCATCAGCATAACTCCCGTTTTACAGGGAGATGCCGGATTAAATTCACGGGTGCTTCAGGTCTTGGCTGAAAACGGGTTCGATTCCCGTACACCCACACTTCCAATTTAACTTCCACAATTTACTTCTTTGCGTCGTGAGATGCCGTTCCCACCCCCGACATAACACGGTTGACGTAGTGCAGCAGGGCTGCCTTCAAATCACCCTTCACTGGGTGAGCTACGTCCCGCTGTTATCCCCAGTTTGGAACGTGAGGTAAAAGGAAACACCGAAAAACAGATAACTTATAATATATTTCAACATGGTAGAGATATTTTCCACAGACCGTACCATGAGTCTGGGCTGCTTTGTAAATTTCAAGGCTGCCAAAGGTACACTCAGCGGGCTTGCCGATGCCGGGATACTCAGCGAAAAACCGGCTGTCATGGTGTGCAGCTACAAGAATGACGAACCGCAACAGGAATATGTCGCAACTTATTCCGGCGGGAAATGGCATACGCCACGGATACCCAAAGTTCCCCATGCCGTCGAAAACAGGACAAAAAGACGCCACAGGAAACGTTTGCGCAAAGAATACCCGACTCCGGAACACTGCTTCCGTGAAGGGTTTCCTGACTGGATGAACAGGTCATACCCGGTGCCATATGCCGACAATCTCAGAAGTTGCAACCGGAAATGCCGGATACATGCGGTATAATGCAATAATCAAAACAAGACATAATCACATGAGAACATTAGCAGATGTAAAAAGAAAAATGGAACTCGGTTCCAACTGGCACTGCGTCAGGCTGTCCGGAGGCAACGAGGATATGGGCGTACGTGAGGTCGGCAAAGTACAGGGCAATGCCGTGGCTTTCCTCAGCGGTGGGAAACTCTCGTGGCTCTGGTGGCCAAAAGCAAAGGACGTGCAGGTACAAGGCAACTCGTTTACCATATTCCGAAACGGGAAGCCGGCACTTCGGTACACCCTTGTGGAACAGGCGCCACAGACAGTCAGTACAAAATAATATGAATTAATAACAACCATGGGGGCGGAATGCCCCTATGCTTTTACAAACAGGAGAAAAAAAAGAATGGCAAAAATAACGGAAAAACAAATAGGAGAACCATGGGAACAAACAACTTGTCCACCCACCGGCGTGGTGTGATCCTGCGCGGTATCTGCGGCGGAGCCGCATTGAAAGACAAGTCACCGCAGATTTCAGAAGACAATACCGTCATAACCTGTGGTGCGGAACTCAGTATCTGGGATATCTGTGCCATATCGAGCGATGCCGAAGCCTTCGGGCTGCAGGTCAAGTTCGGTTATGACGGACATACGAGAATCACTTTTACCCCTAAAGAACAACCGGAATGAAATCATATTACTACATGGACTGCCTGCACCGTGAAATCTTCCTTGAAGAGGAGGATATTCAGGCCGTGCCGGAATCA